>Ga0307992_1001062_pt1 | contig 16550 bp, 26 predicted proteins | sample EllFjometagen133_FD_203162 | JGI IMG/M metagenome (GOLD analysis project Ga0307992, IMG submission 203162) | Marine microbial communities from Ellis Fjord, Antarctic Ocean - #133 | ecosystem: Environmental > Aquatic > Marine > Unclassified | place: Southern Ocean | collected 2014-10-08
ATGGAAGTTGTTCAGCAAATCTTCTGAGTAGCAGTTCCTCCTTTACTAGAAGTTTTTCAACCCCAGGAACTTACAGGATATATTTCAGAGTCCGGGACAATGATGGAGCTTGGTCAACTAATTGTCCGAGTAGGCTGATAACAGTTTTTGGCTGTGAGAATTTTCCTCTTGGCCTTGGTTATGAGTCTTGGGCGTTAGATGAAAGTACTGGCTTATTATCTAATTCAAATTGGGTATATTCTTCCCTTAATACATCAGCAAAATGTCAGTACAAGTGCAGTACTGGATATGAATGGAATAGCGGAACGTCAACTTGTGATCTTATTACTTATAACTGCCAAAATTTTGTTCCGACTAATGCTGAATCTTGGGGAGCAACTGAAGAAGTCGGTTTAACAAACAACACTACTAATTGGGAATATTCTACTAGTAACACCGTTACAAAATGTGAATATAAGTGTATCTCACCAAATGTATATAATACAGCAACATTAGCTTGTGTTCCTCCTACTTGTATTGGTAATATTCCTAGTAATGCTGATTTATGTCCTAGTGACAGCACTGGATTGACTGCTGATGTAGGAAGAACTTTGGTTGGAAGCTGTGGTGCTCCTAAATGTGAGTATATCTGTAAAACCGGATTTACTTACAACAGTGGTTCAGGAGAATGTGACTCAAATTCATCGCCAAATCCATCTAATTGGAAAGAGGTAGCCCCTTAAATTTAAATAAATTAAAAAATTAAAACAAAACAAATGGGAGAAAAAAACAGTAAAATCGTTCTAACAGCGCTAATTATCATCTTGGTCATCATCGCAGTTGTCTTCGTGATAATGGTTATGAATAAAGATAAACAATCAATGTCTCAAGAGACAATGCCAGAAATTACTCAAGAAACTGAAGAAGGAGTAACTCCTCTGACTGAAGAAAAAAAAGAAGAATTAGCTGCAATAAAAAACACTACAGGAACGTTAACCTCAATTGATATTGGAGCTATTGTAGTTTCGACTCAAGAAAGAGACTTAACTCTGAAAATTCCACAAGAAGGAGCATCTTTTGTCACTCAGACAATTCAAGAAGATGAATCTTTCCTAATAGAAGAAATCGGCCTATTTGATATCCCAACAGATTCAGAAGCTGATGTTCAATACAATGGAACTACTAATGAAGTTATGTTAGTTGTGGTTAAGTAGTGGTAATTCATGTTTTGATTTTTGAATCCTCGTACTTTTTTGAGTACGGGGATTTTGATAAAAGTTCAAGTTTGTAATGCATCACTTTTGAGTATTTCATTAGGAGTTAGATAATTTAACTTCTTTCGTGGGTTATTGATTGTTTGTTGACAAAGATTTTATTTGATTCATAATCAACAATCAAATTGATGTTCGTTCAAAAAATAACATTCTATAGTGTTTTTATTATAAATTTTTCAAAAGAGGTGTTTCGATGACTGAGACGATGACTGATTTAGTAAATATTTTATTAATTTCAACGACTTATCGTGGCAGAATGACTGATGCTAAAGCTCAAATTAATTACTTAGTTTTAGGGAGAGCTATTGTTAAGTACTTAGATTCTGATTTTAAGCCTAAAAACAGAAGAACTTTTGTGGGTGTCACTAAATGCTTAAATGAAAATGACGAATTTAGCGATTTAAAAATTGGAAGTGTGAGGAATTTTGTTGGTCAATTTAAAAATACTATTGAGTGGTTAAGGGGAGGAAGAAAAGAAAAGGATTTAATAGAGGGAAGAATAAATGCTAAAAAAGGTCATTCCTATAGAGCTATGTTAAGGCTAGGAATTGATTGCATGAAGGAAGACAATATTATGTCCTTAGAAAAGGCATTAAGTCTTGTGGAAAAGGAAGAAAATAACAATCTATTCCAAGGAGAGCTGAATGGTTGTTCTGATTTTCAGAATCTTCTTCAGATGGCTTCCGATGATCCTGAAAGTTTTGTTAAGCTTTTTATTGACCAAAAAAAAGAGCTTAATGAATGCCTTGATGAATTGACTGATCGTCAGCCAATAGATCGTGTTAATGCTAAATTAATAATTGAAAATGAATCTCTCAAGGAAGAAGTGAAATCTTTAAAGAGCGTTGTAACTAAAGTTGGTGTCTTAGTTGCAGGTTATTAATTTTTTAAGTAATCTTTTTATTGAAATAGAAAAAGCTTTGTTGATACAACAGAGCTTTTCTTCTATAAAAGTTTATTATAAAAGTGTCCCCTTGACACTTTGAATTTTTTTTGCAATACTTAGCGAAGTTAAAAAGTAATTGTCATCTTCGTTTATGCGGGGAGTCCATTAGTTTTGAAAACCTTTGGTTTTTTATTTCTAAAGTAAAATGACATATAAATTTATGATAGCGATTATACGAACAGGTGGAAAACAATACAAGATTAAAGAAGGTGATAAAATTGTCATTGAAAAGATTGATGGAAAAGAAGAAGATAAAGTTTCTTTTGAAGAAGTTTTGTTATTTGATGATGGGAAAGAAGTGAAAGTTGGAGCGCCGATTGTTGAAGGAGTGAAGGTTGAGGGAAGGATTATTGCACAGAAGAAAGATGTTAAGAAGAAGATTGTGAGACATAAGGCAAAGAAGAGACAGTTGACTCGAAAAGGACATAGACAAGATATAACAGAGGTAGAAATCACTAAGATTTCATAAGAGGTCAATGAAAACTTGACTTTTTATTTATTTGACATATAATATTAAAAGTTCTGATAAGATTTTTAAAGGGACGGTCAAATAGCTTAAATCAGGAAATTACAAAGAAGCTATTTTTTTGTCTTTGAGAAGTCTTGTAGTCATATTTATTAATAGTGGATTTAAAAAAAGCAAATGGCGAAGGAAATTACCAAAGAAGAAGCTAAATCTCGAATTAGAATCAAGATTAAAGCTTACGATCATAAAGTGATTGATCAATCTGTAAAGAAGATTGTTGAAACTGCACAAAGAACTGGGACTAAAGTAGTAGGTCCTGTGCCACTTCCGACATCTATTAAGAAGATAACTGTTAATAGTTCAACCTTTGTTCATAAAGATGCTCGTGATCAATATGAAATTAGAACTCATAAGAGATTATTGGATATCTTAGAACCAGGAGAGAAGACTATTGAAGATTTGACTAATTTAGATCTTCCAGCTGGGGTTGGTATAGAGATCAAGATGTAGCTTAAAAATCATAAACTTGGCGCATTTCTGTGTCAAAGCCTGCGCGACTCATTCAATGTATAAGAATACATTTTCATTTCGTTGCTCAGCTTTTCCTTGAACTGCACTCAAGTTTATGATTTTTAAGAAGAGAACATTACAAGGAACTGAATAATTAGAATTAATTTAAGTCCTAAATTTTTTTAGGGGATACTGAATTAGCTTGAAACCGAGTGTTTTTACAAGGTCTAGCTAGTTTGCAGACATGTAAGAATATTCGGTTTTAAATTTGAAGAAGATTAAAAAAAGATTATGAAATTTATATTAGCGAAAAAATTAGGGATGACTACGATATATGATGCTGATGGAACTGCTCAGAATTCAACCTTACTTGAGGCTGGAAAGAATGTCATTACTCAGATCCGAACAGAGGACAAAGATGGATATGAATCGATTCAGTGGGGAATGAAAAAAGGAGAGAGTGATGAGTTTGAATTAATCAGAGAAATTAGAGTATCAAAAGAAGAGATTGAAAAAGCTAAGATTGGTGATGAACTGAAGGTGGAACAATTTGAAGCTAAAGAAAAAGTTACAGTAATTGGAATCACTAAGGGAAAAGGAACACAAGGAGTTGTGAAACGACACGGATTTGCTGGTTCACCTGCATCTCATGGTCATCGGCATGACTTAAGGGCTCCTGGTTCAATTGGAAGTGCTTTTCCTCAAAGAGTTTTTAAGGGGAAAAAGATGGGTGGAAGAATGGGAGTTGATCAGCAAACAACTAAGAATTTAAGAGTTGTTCAAGTTGACGCAGAGAAAGGAATAATTGCTATTAATGGTGCAATTCCTGGAAGAAATGGTTCATTAATTAGAGTAATCAGTCAATAAATAAAGAATATTTCAATATTATGGCAAAGGTAGAAGTAAAAAACCTAGAAGGAAAGAAGATTGAAGAAATCGAATTGAATGATGATGTTTTTGGATTGGAAATGAATGATTCACTTGTACATCAGGCTTATGTTGCTCAGTATGCAAATAAGCGAAATCCAATTGCACATACGAAGGATCGATCAGAGAGAGCTGGAACTGGAAAAAAGCCATGGAAGCAAAAGGGAACAGGAAGAGCGCGAGCTGGTTCTGTGAGAAGTCCTCTTTGGAGAAAAGGAGGAATAACTTTTGGCCCAACTAACGAGCGAAATTTTTCAAAAAAGATTAATCGAAAAATGAAAGCACTTGCTACGAAAATGGTTTTAAGTGCAAAATTGAAAGATGGAGAAGTTGTTGTAGTTGATAAATTTGATTTTAAGGATAATAAAACCAAGGAAGCTTCAAAAGCTTTGGAGGGTTTGAAAATTGATAAGAAAGTTTTATGGGCATTTTCTGCTGAGACGAAAAGTGGGATGCAAGCAAGTCGAAATATTAAAAATGTGAAAAATATTTCTGTTGATAGTTTGAATATTTTAGATATGTTGAATAATAAGTTTTTGCTTCTAGACAAAGACTCTGTGAAAAATATCGAAAGTCGATATTTAAAGACTGAGGAGAAAAAAGAAGTTTCTAGTAAGATAGCAGAGGATAATAAGAAATAACACAGACTACCATGGTAGCGTTTTGGAATAAAGATGACAATGGAAAAAAGAAAGAATCTGTTGATGAAAAAAAACAGGTTTCTGCTGTTGCTTTAAAAAAAGATGATAAGAAGAAGCCTAAAAAGAAGAAGGTTTCAGCTGATTTAAAGAAGAAGTCAGAGTTGGTTAATAGTGTTATTATTAACCCAATTGTTTCTGAAAAAGCAATGAATCAACAGGCTTTGAATAAATATGTTTTTGAAGTTGGGCAAAGATCTAATAAGAAAACTGTTTTAGAAGCTGTTCAAGCTCTTTATGGGGTTGATGTTGAAGAAGTGAATTTGATGAATTATAAGCAGAAAAAGAGAAATTTCAGAAATTTTCGTGGTCAACAAAAAGCTGTTAAAAAAGCGATTGTTACCATTAAAAGTGGACAAGAAATTAAGTTATTTAACGAATAAAGAAGGATTAATCTAATATTATGGCAGTAAAAGTTTACAAAAGAAATACCGCTGGACGACGAGGGATGTCGATTATTAAACCAGAAAATCTAACTGATAAGAAGCCAGAGAAGTCTTTGTTATCAAGTCTTAATAGAAAATTTGGTAGATCAAATGGCAAGATTTCAGTTCGTCATAAAGGAGGCGGTGCAAAAAGAATGTATCGACTTGTTGATTTCAAAGTGAATAAGATGGGTGTTACTGGGACAGTTGATTCGATTGAAAAAGATCCAAATAGAAATGCATTGATCGCTCTTGTTAATTATACAGATGGAGATAAGCGATACGTTTTGGCAACAGCGGGAATGAAAAAGGGGTCAAAGATTATCACGGACGAGAAAACTCCTGTTGAGGAAGGGAATAGAATGATGCTTCAGAATATTCCAGTTGGAACAGTTGTTTCAAATGTTGAAATGATTGTTGGGAAAGGTGGGCAGATTGCAAGAAGTGCTGGAACTGGATTAATTGTTCAAGCTATTGATGGAGGGATGGCTCATTTAAAAATGCCATCTACTGAAATCAGAATGGTCAAGAAGGATTGTTATGCTACCATTGGTCAAGTGAGTAATTTTGAATATAGTTCAATGAGGATTGGAAAGGCTGGAAGGAACAGACATATGGGAAGAAGACCAGCTGTTCGTGGTTCTGCAATGAACCCAGTTGATCATCCGCATGGTGGTGGAGAGGGGTGTCAGCCGATTGGGTTGAAACATCCAAAGACTCCTTGGGGAAAACCTGCTCTTGGTGTTAAGACGAGAACAAAGAAGAGATATTCTAATCGACTCATTCTTAAGAGAAGAAAGACAAGAACCACTAAGTAATAATTTAAAGAATAATTTTAATAAAATATGTCGAGATCACTTAAAAAAGGACCATTCGTAGACGAGAAGTTAATGAAAAAGGTTCTCAATAAACAACCAGGAGATAAATCTGTTATAAAAACTTGGGCAAGGGCTTGCACAATTACGCCAGAAATGGTTGGACACACATTTGATGTTCATAATGGTAGGCTTTTTATTTCAGTTTTTGCAACAGAAGACATGGTTGGACATAAGTTGGGCGAATTTTCTCCAACACATACTTTTTCAAGACATGGAGGAAAGATTCAGAAAGAGCTAGAAACTGCTCAGAAGCAAAGAGATTTAGATGCAGCGAAAGCAGTAAAAACAACGAATTAAAGTAAATTAAGTTAACTAAGGATTTAAATATGAAGGCAACGAAAGTAACCGCCAGTTTAAGAAATTATCGAAGATCTGCATCAAAAGTGCGAGAAGTTGCTAATGTTATTAGAGGTGCTATGGTTAGCGAGGCAGAAGTTAAGCTTTCTGGAATTAGCAAGCATAGTAGTGAGGATATTTTAAAATTACTTAAAAGTGCAGTCGCTAATGCTGAAAATAATCATAAATTAGATAAGAAAGATTTATATATATCTAAGATCACAGTTGATGAGGGAGCAGTTTTGAAAAGATGGAGAGCAAGAGCTTATGGGAGAGCAGCCCAAATTCTTAAGAGATCATGTCATATTAATATTGTGCTTGAGCCTGTTAAAAAAGAAGATGATAAGGAAATAAAAGATATTGAATTGTCTAAGGACGAATCAGGAAGGAAAATTAATGCTAAGAGCATTGATAAGAAGATTGAAAAAAAGACTGAATCGTCTAAAGACGAGAAGTCCATCTCCGCCAAGGCTACGGCGAGCAAGAAGTCAGTAGTTAAAAAAACTGATAAATAATAAGATTTAATATTCACCATGGGACAGAAAATAGATCCACGAAATTTGAGAATGGGAATCAATAAGACTTGGCAGTCTCGTTGGTATAGTGATAAAAATTATCAGGAAAATCTGAAGCAAGATGTTCTTTTGCGTGAGGATTTGAAGAAACGATTAAAGACTGCAGGAATTGCTTCTGTTGAAATTGAAAGAAGTGTTGCTAAAATTAGAATAATTATAGCAACAAGTAAGCCTGGTGTATTGATTGGCCGAGGAGGACAGGGAGTTGATGATTTGAAAAGTTTGATTAAGAAGAAATATTTTTCAAAAGAGAAGTTAGAACTCCAAGTGGATATTAGAGAAGTTAAGTCAGTTGAAGAAAATGCTCAATTGGTAGCCGATGATATGGCTTTTCAACTTGAAAAAAGAGTTTCTTTCCGAAGAGTAATGAAAATGACTATTGATAAAGTAATGAAAAATAGAAATGTTCAAGGAGTTAAAGTTGAACTTTCCGGAAGACTTGGTGGAGCAGAAATGTCTCGAACAGAATGGATGGCTGAAGGAAATCTTCCACTACAAACATTGAGAGCTGATATTGATTTTGCAAAATCTACTGCTTATACAACCTTTGGAACATTAGGAATTAAGACATGGTTGCATAAGAAGAAGATTGAAAAGAGTAATTTTAGTAAGTAGGATAATTTAATAATTGGGAAAGTTTCAAATATATGTTAATGCCGAAGAAGTTAAAACATAGGAAGAGTTTTAGAGGCGGAAAGTTTCGAGGAAAAGCGACTCGAGGAACAGAACTGTCTTTTGGAGAATTTGGAATGAAAACTTTGGATAGAGGTGCTATTAATTCTCGAGAAATTGAGGCAGCCCGAAGAGCGATGACCCGATTTGTTCAAAAGGGTGGAAAGATTTGGATTAGAATTTTTCCTGATCTACCTGTCACACGAAAAGGAAATGAAGTTCCTATGGGTAAAGGTAAAGGTAATCCAGAATTTTTTGTATCAAGAGTAAAGCCAGGGAAGATCCTATTTGAAATAGATGGGATTGATATGGAAACTGCTAAGAAAGCATTAAGATTAGGATCTGATAAGCTGAGCGTAAGAACAAAATTTGTTTGCAAAGATTAGAAAGATAAATTAAGATTTTAAGGAATTCATAAAAATATGAAAGCGAAAGAAATCAGAGAGAAAAATCCAGAAGAATTGAAAAATATCTTGCAAGACAAGAGAGTTGCGTTGTGTCAGTTGAGATTTGACGTAAAAGCAAATCAGGTTCAGAATCATCAAGAATTGAAGTCTGTTAAAAGAGATATTGCTAGAATAGAAACTATCCTCAAGGAGAATAAAGAACAATAATTTAAGATATAAAGATCATGGAAAAAACTAGAATTATTAGAAAAAAGAAAGGTATTGTTATTAGCGATAAAGCTGATAAGACCATTGTTGTTGCCGTTACTGATTTCAAGACTCACCCTAAATATCTTAAAAAGTATAAGAGTACCAAGAAGTATAAGGTTCATGATGAAGAGAATAAGTATAAAATTGGAAATGAGGTGCTATTTGTTGAATGTAGACCGGTTAGTAAGGATAAGAAATGGAAAGTTGTTGAAATAGAAAGTGAACTGTCTAAGGACAAGTCAGGAAAGAAGATTGATTAATTTATAGAAAAAATTTGTATTAATATAATTAAATTTCGATAAGATGATTCAAGTAGAGACAAAATTGAAGATTGCAGATAACTCAGGGGCTAAGATGGTTAAGTGTTTTAAGATACTTGGAGGCTCAAAGAGGCGTTATGCTAGACTTGGGGATATTGTTGTTGCTTCAGTTAAAGAGGCTGAGCCAAGAGCTAATGTAAAGAAAAAGGAAGTTGTTAGAGTTGTTATTGTTCGACAGAAACAACCATATCGAAGAAAGGATGGATCATATATTAAATTTGACGAGAATGCAGCAGTTGTTCTTGATGGAATAGAACCGAAAGGAACTAGAATCTTTGGTCCAATTGCTAGAGAGATTCGTGAAAGAGGATATACGAAAATTGTTTCCTTGGCAGATGAAGTTTACTAAATTTTAGAAATTAAGATTTTATTATATGAATATTAAAAAAGGAGACAAAGTGAAAATGCTGTCAGGAAAAGACCGAGGAAAGGACGGGAAAGTTATCCGTGTGATTCCAAGAGAGGATCGAGTTGTAGTTGATGGATTGAATTTAATTAAGAAACATAAGAAGTCTAAGCAAAGAGGGCAGAAGGGAGAAAGAATTACTATTTCTGCGCCAATAAATGTTTCCAATGTTCAATTAATTTGTCCAAAATGTGGAAAGCCTAGTCGAATTGGACATAAGATGATTAGTGATAAAAAAGTTCGTGTTTGTAAGAAGTGCCAAGTAGAGATTTAAGAAGACGATAAAATATATCAATGAATAATTTACAGAAAAAATTTAGAGAAAAGATTGTGCCAGAATTGATGAAAGAATTTGGTCACAAGAATCCAATGTCTGTTGCAAAACCAGAAAAAGTTTCAATAAATGCAGGATTGTCTAAAGCAGTTAATAATCCTCACTTTACTGAAGATGTTTTCAATGATTTGAAATTGATTGCTGGACAAGCACCAGTTAAGACTAAAGCTAAGAAGGCCATTTCTGGATTTAAGATAAGAGAAAATCAGGAAGTTGGAGTGGCTGTGACTTTAAGAGGAAAGAGAATGTGGGATTTTATTGAAAGACTAACACAAGCTGCTATTCCTCGGATTAGAGATTTTCGTGGGATAGATCTTAGTAATTTTGATAAGCAAGGAAATTTTAGTTATGGAATTAAGGAGCAAATAGTTTTCCCTGAGATTTCTCATGATGACGTCAACACTATTTTCGGTTTTCAAGTTAATGTTAAAACGACAACGGCTGATCAAGAAGAAAGCATAAAGCTTTTTAGATTACTTGGTTTTCCTATTAAAGAAGATTCTAAATAATTATTATAAGCAGAGACAAATATGAGTTTTGACCAAATTGCAGACATGTTAACAAGAATTAGAAATGCACAGCGAAGCGATAAGGCTGATGTTATTATGCCAGCATCTAAGCTTAAGCTTGCTGTTGCAAAAGTTTTATATAGCGAGAAGTACATTAATGATGTTTCTGTTTTTTCTGAAGGAAGTAAGAATTTCTTGAAAATAAAATTGAAATACACTGAAAGTCAGCCAGCTATTAAAGAGATTAATAGAGTCAGTAAGCAAGGGCAAAGAATTTATGTTGGCAGGCAAGCAATTCCAATAGTGAAAAATGGATTTGGTATGGCAATTATTTCAACTTCTAAGGGTGTTTTGACTAATAAGCAAGCACGTAAGGAAGGGGTTGGGGGAGAAATTATTTGTGAAGTTTGGTAAAGTTTATTAATAATATTTTTATATAATGGCTAAGAAATCAGTAATAGCGAGAGCTCAAAAAACACCAAAATATTCCACAAGAGAAGTAAAGCGATGTTGGAGATGTGGAAGGAAAAGAGGATACATGAGATCTTTTGATTTATGTCGAATTTGTTTTCGTGAACTTGCTACGAAAGGAGAAATTCCTGGAGTAAGAAGATCTAGTTGGTAGAGGTAACTAATTGAATTTAATTTAATTATATGTCCAGAATAGGTAAATTACCGGTAAAAATTCTAGAAGGGGTAACTATCGAAATTAATGATGATCGAGAAATTAAAGCAAAGGGCTCTAAAGGAGAACTCATGTTTAATTTTGGATATGATGTTGAATTGAAACAAGAGGGTGATGAAATTTTAGTTGAAAAGAAAGGAAAAACGAAACAAGCAGCTGCTTTATGGGGAACAACTCGAGCAATGGTTAATAATATAATTCAAGGTGTTTCAGTGGGATTTAAGAAAGAATTGGAACTTAACGGAGTTGGTTATCGAATGGCAGTTCAAGGAAAGAAAGTAGCTTTGAATTTGGGCTATTCTCATCCAATTGAAAAAGATATTCCAGAGGGATTAGAAGTTAAAATCGATAAAAATATATTAACAGTTGAAGGAATTGACAAACAAAAGGTTGGTCAATTTGCGGCTGAAATTAGAGAGCAAAGAAAGGTTGAGCCTTATAAAGGTAAAGGTTTTCGATACGTTGATGAGTATGTCATCAGGAAAGAAGGAAAGAGGGTTATTGGAACTGAGTAGTTTAAAGGTAATTAATAAATATTTACAGATATGTTAAGTAGGAACGAAAAAAGACTTACACGTCAAAGAAGAACAAGGGCAGGAAATGTTGGCACAGCCAAGCGTCCTCGAGTTAGTCTTTTTAAGAGTCAAAGCATAATGAATGTTCAGTTAATTGATGATGAAAAAGGAACTACTTTGGTTTTTGGTGATAGCAAGAAAGAATCCGAACCGTCTGGAGACGAGTCAGGGAAGAAATTTGATATTGCATCTTGTGAAAGACTTGGTGAGAAATTAGCAAAAGATGCGATTAAAAAAGGTATTAATGAAGTAGTTTTTGATCGAAGCGGATATCGATATCATGGTAAGATTAAAGCTGTTGCTGATGGGCTTCGAAAAGGTGGTTTGAAATTATAATTTTTAAGAGTGGTTAATTCCAATGGCAAATCAAAAAAAGCGATTTAGACAAAAAAGAGAAAAACCTGAATTTGATCAGAAGCTTCTTGATTTAGCAAGAGTTACTCGAGTGGTTAAGGGAGGACGAAGATTTTCTTTCCGAGCTACAATGGTAATCGGAAATAAAAAAGGAAGAGTTGGTCTTGGTGTAGCAAAAGGAACTGATGTTTCTGTTGCAATTACTAAGGCAGTAGCTGATGCAAAGAAAAATATGGTCAATATTGCTCGAACTGATTCTACAATTTCTTTTGAAGTTAGAGAGAAATTTGGAGCAGCTCGAGTTATGATTAAACCTGCTAAGGAAGGAAAGGGAATTGTGGCTGGTGGAGCAATGCGATCAGTGATTGAGTTAGCTGGGATTAGAGATATTACTGCTAAGTCATTTGGTTCTTCAAATAAGATTAATGTTGCTAAGGCAACAATTAAGTCTTTAACTATGCTTGAAGGAAAGAGGTCTAAACCGATTAATAAGAAGAAGGTAGAGAAAGATACTATTGTTGATAAACGAAAGATTGAGAAGAAGGAAAAGATTAAACCCGCCTCCGATAAATCTATGGCGGGCGAAGAAGAATCTAAAAAATAGGCTTAAGAATTAAAGAATTTCAATATTATGCAAGTTAATGACCTGAAAAATAAAGATAAGAAAGAGCGAAGGCGTGTTGGGCGTGGTGGTAAAAAAGGTACTTATAGTGGAAAAGGAATGAAAGGTCAAAAATCGCGATCAGGTTATTCTCAGAGAGCGACTTTTGAGGGAGGAAAATCATCTCTTATTGCTCACACAAAAAAGAAGAAAGGATTTAAGTCTCTTAATATTAAGGCAGAGATTGTTGATCTTGAAAAATTAGAAAGAAATTTTACTGATGGAGAAGAGGTTACTAAGGAGCTTCTTAAAGAAAAGAAGCTTATTAAAAGCCTAAAGTCTAAGGTTAAGATTCTTTCGGATGGAGAAATAAAAAGGAAACTTATTATAAATGAAGATATTTTGACTTCTGAAACAGCAAAAGATAAAATTAAAAAAGCAGGTGGAAAATTAATTGAAAAGAAAATAGAGAAGACAGAAAAGAAGAAATAAAATAGCTTTTTATTTAATAATAATAATAATAAATCTAAATAACAAAATAGTCTCACTATTGCAATTTTCATCTCTTGGTAAAATTTCGTTACGTGATCCATTTTGCAATTTAGGTTCATAGCAAAATGGAAAAAGTTTTGCAAATTTTTAGAACTAAAGAAATAAGAAATAAGATTCTTTTTATATTGTTTATTTTGGTTGTTTTTAGATTAGCAGCTAATATTCCTGTTCCAGGAATTGATGTGGAAAGGTTAAAGAGTTTCTTTGAAGGCAATCAACTTTTTGGGTTGCTTGATTTATTTTCCGGGGGTGGATTGAAAAATATTTCGATTGTTATGTTGGGAGTTGGTCCTTACATCACTGCATCTATTATTATGCAGTTAGCAACGATGATTTTCCCTAAAATTGAGCAACTGTACAAGGAAGAAGGAGAGGCAGGAAGACAAAAATTTAATATGTGGACTAGATGGCTAACTGTTCCATTGGCTTTTATGCAGACAATTGCAATGATTTCTTTATTAAAAAGTCAGCAAGTACTCGGAGAGCTTTCTCTTATTAGTTTTATAACAATTGTTGTCACTGTAGTAGCTGGTACAATATTTTTAATGTGGCTTGGTGAATTAATTACAGAAAAAGGTCTTGGAAATGGTGTTTCTCTTATTATCTTTGCTGGGATTGTTTCTGCATTGCCAACGACCATCAAGCAGATAATTGCCACTTGGGATCCAACTCAAGTTTTAACTTATATTGGGTTTGCAGTTATGTCTATTGTCACAATTGCAGCAGTGGTTTATGTAACTGAGGGACAAAGAAATATTCCTATTTCTTTTGCTAAGCGGATTAGAAGTGGAAAGGCTCAGGGGGGAGGAAATTCGAATCTACCACTCAGAGTTAATCAAGCTGGAGTAATTCCAATTATTTTTGCAATGTCTATTATGCTTTTTCCAGGAGTTGTATCTAGTTTTTTAGCGGGTAGCTCAAATGGATTTGTCTCCAATATTGCCAATACAATTGCTGATTTATTTGCAAATCAAATGTTTTATGGAACTTGTTATTTTGTTTTGGTTGTTTTGTTTACCTTCTTTTACACAGCAGTTACTTTTGATCCGAAAAAAGTAGCAGAAGGACTTCAGCGACAAGGAGGCTTTGTTCCAGGGATTAGACCAGGAGAACCAACTATGGAATATCTTAATTATATTACAAATAGAATTACCTTATCTGGAGCAATTTTTTTAGGACTTGTTGCGGTACTTCCTTTTATTGTTCAGGGTTTTACTGGTGTACAATCCATGACTATCGGTGGAACGGGAATTTTAATTGTAGTTTCAGTTGTTATCGAAACGATAAAACAAGCTGAAGGTCAATTAGTTATGAGGGATTATGATAATTTCTAAAGATTAATGAGGAGATTTCTTGTTTTTTGTTAGTTAGTGATTTTTTTCAAATTATATTAAGTAAAAATTTTTATTATTATAAAATAATCATAAGCAATAATTATGTTTTTCAAGCTTCAGCCAATTGTTTATAGCTTGATTTTCGTCATCGCACTTGAAATTTTAGTGATGAAGGATACTTTTGTTGTTTGGATAGTTATTTTTTTAATTTCTTTTTCTTTCATAATAATTTGGCCAATTGCTAGAAAATTAAGATTTTTAGCAATTCCTCTTTTTCTTAGTTTGGGGTCTGTTTCACTTCTTTATTTAATTGATCATAAACTGGAAAAACAAGTTTTTATTATTTTATCTTTTCTAGTTTATTATTTAGCTGTTTTGGGAGTTTATAGGTTGAAGATGTATTATTATGATACGACTGCTCAAGGAATGGTTAATTTGGCTACGCTTGCAACTGCATTTTTTTGGTTTTCTTCTAATATTGGATGGTTTTTAAATTTTCAAATTCAAAATTGGATTCTTGTACTAACATTTCTTGGTTCAACTTTTCTAATTAGCTTACCGTCTTTATCTATTGCTGCAATTAGAAAAACTGAAAATGAAAAAGGGGAGAGACGAAACGAAAAGAATGGTTTAGTTATTCATCAAGGGACAGTTTTGTTTTTGGGACTTATGTTATCAATCATAATGTCACAATGGGCTTGGGGTATCACCTTTTGGCCTTTTGGTTATTTAACAACTGGGGTCTCAACTCTTATAATATTCTATGTATTTTGGGATACTATTAGATCTTATTTAAAGCAAGAATTTAGTGTTAATAGAATTTTGGCAAATACTTTTTTGTCTTTATTATTATTAGCTGGTATATTAATGACAACGGAATGGAATTTGATTGTTTAATAACCTGAATAGCGAGGTAGTCTTAATACTGCAATTTTCCTCAAAATCTGAAAAATTTCGTTACATGACTGGTTTTACTATTCAGGTTAAATTATAAAAATCATGAAAATTAGAATTAAAAAAGTAATAAAGATTGCCATAATTATTTTGGGAATTTTTCTAATTAGTGGATTAACTGCTGTTATTGTGGATAGATTTTTTATGCCATGGGCTTCGAATTGTGATGCATTTAAAAAGGTTGGTTTTTTTAGAAGAGCTAATGAAAAGGTGACGATAATAAATAAAACAGAGCAAATCACTGTTAAGGAAGATTTTTCTTTAACAAAAGTTGCAGAAGATGTTTCTTCTGCTGTTGTAAGTATTGTTACCTTTAGGGATGGAAATAAAGATTCTAGTGATGGATTGTTAAAGATTAAATCTAGTAATGAAATTGAGAATAGTATTAGAACTGGAGTTATTCTAACTAGCGATGGGATAGTTATGAGTGTTTTAGATGAACGAACTCAAGAATTAATTGAAAATGGAGAAGTAGATCCTGATTATTATTATAAAGTTTTTGGGCCAAATGGCCAAGAATATGATGCTGAGCTTTTAGTGATAGATTCATATAGTAATTTAGTTTTTTATAAAATTGAAGGTGAGAATTTTCCAGTTCCAGAATTTGGTAATTCTGATGAAATTGAAAGTGGTGAAAAGATAATTATTTGTGGTAATGCTAGTGGGGAATATCAAAATATTTATTCTCAAGGAATTGTTCAAGAAAATGATCGAGGTTTCTCTCTTTTAAATTCCGAGTTGTCTTCTTCAGAAAAAATGGAAGGAGCAATTATGACAAGTACGGAGATTGATAGTCGAAACATTGGAGGTCCTGTGGTTGACTTTAATGGTACTATGATTGGATTGGCAAATAGAATTAAAAAAGATGGTGAATATATTGGTTTTATTATGCCGATAAATAATATTCATGCCTCAATTGATGAGATTATAAAAAACAAGAAAATAGAAAGACCTTATTTTGGTATATATTATCTTCCAATCGATAGAGAGATTTCAATTTTAAATCATTTATCAATTAAAAGTGGGGCGTTAGTTTATTCATTCTCTGGTCAACAGGGATTAGCAGTGATTAAAGGTTCACCGGCTGATAAAGCTGGGATAAAAATTGGAGATATTATTATAGAAGTGAATGGCGAAAAAATTGAATTAAATCATTCACTATCAAGTATGATTACTGATTGTAAAAAAGGAGATAAATTAGAAATAAAAATTATTAGAGATGGTGAGGAGAAAATGATTGAAATTGTGCTAGGATCTGTTTAGATATTTTTTTGTTAGAAATATAGAAAATGTGTTAAACTTAGAAGGTAATAATTAAAACAAAAATTTGATTAAAATAAAATTATTTTCAAGAATTTTTTCAACTTCTTTCTTTTTGCTGATTGTCTTTTTTTTGTCTGGTTGTTTGTTATCAGGGAAACAAGATGGGGGTGTCTATAAGGCAGTAGATGGAGGGGCAATATTTAAACAAAAAGCTGTTATTGATGAAAAAAAATCAATTTCTCGTGATGATATTTTGGATATTGAAATTGATCCCGATAATGAAAATGTTGTATATATAGGGACGGAAAGAAGTGGTCTTCT
>Ga0307992_1001064_pt1 | contig 16519 bp, 14 predicted proteins | sample EllFjometagen133_FD_203162 | JGI IMG/M metagenome (GOLD analysis project Ga0307992, IMG submission 203162) | Marine microbial communities from Ellis Fjord, Antarctic Ocean - #133 | ecosystem: Environmental > Aquatic > Marine > Unclassified | place: Southern Ocean | collected 2014-10-08
ATACCATAAGAAAAACCTAATCTTACAAAAGCTATGGTTAATAAGATCATGAAAACAGAAGAACCAATAGTTTTACTTTTGGTTAGTTTTATACTTTTATCAAATAATTTCCATGATTTTTTGTCTCGTTCTAATTTAGTTTCAAGTTCATTAATTATTTTTTCAGCTTTAACAGACATTTTTATCTCAGGATTCTCATGTTTCCTTGAATTCTCTATTCGGGTTTTAAACACAGCAATATCCATGTCTTTAATAGCAAAGAGCATACAGGTGGGACAAACATAAACTTTGGCTTTATAGTCGTTTGCATTATATACTACTTCTCTAAATGGCTGTTCACAACTAAAACACCTTACGCTGGAATAGGTATGATCTTGTTTTGCTGAGAGTAGTAAATTTTTAAATATTGCACTGTTAAAATTTGATCTTTTTAGTAATGAGAGGTTATAAATCCGAGATTTACAGTTCTCACATTGATAATAAATACCATTGCCATCATTCTTTTCTAAGTACCTTGCTGCACAAAACGGGCAAGTTTTCAATTTCCCCTCCCATGATTTATATATGACAAAAGAACTTATTGATTTTTATGTAAAGTTTTTTGAATAGATAATAATATTGACATTAAATTTAATTCGATTTATCTAAAAAAAGTTATATTAGAGAGGAACATTTATTATGAAAATATTTGATAATATTGTTAAATTAAAAGAAGAAGTTATAAATCTTGTTAGTTCAAATGATATAAAAATTATCTCAATTGATGGAAAAGACGGTAGTGGCAAATCAACTTTAGCTAAATCTCTCTGTGAAGATGAAGGATATATACATCTTAATCTTGATGATAATGAGTATTTAGATAATGAAAAGGGGACTTTTATAGACTATATTAAGTATGATAAATTAGATGAAGATATAAAAGTAAATATGAAAAACAAAAAGGTAACCATTATTGATGGTATTTGTATTCTGAAAATACTTGAAAATTTGAAAATTAAGTCAGAACTTAAAATTTATGTTAAAAGATTATCTTCGTATGGTCTTTGGCGTGATGAAGATTATTTTGATTACGAAAAAAAAGCAGATGAAATTATACAAAAAAGTGAAGATTCGATCAAGAAATGGGTTAATAGTAAAGCAATAACACAAAATAATCCAGAGTTAAAATATACTTACAAAAAATCGATTTTTCATGAGATTATTAAATATCATTATGAATATAAACCAGATGAAAATGCTGATATAATTTATGAACGAATTGAATAAAAAGAATAATATTCAATATTTTGATTACACGTTAATTTAGAATCTATAATTACAAGTAATGTTTTACTATTCCCCAAACTTAAGAAACAACTTTGTAGCATCATGTGCCAAAAAGATAACACCATCTCTTTCTTTGATCTCTGAGAGTATCTTCTTTTTGGCTTTGAATGTATCTTTACGGTTGAGGTCGAAAGCCGTGGTAACTGCTAAATGACGATTAACTTCCATCGGTAGGATATCACCGGGATAATAAGCAAGTTCATTATCACTTTCTATTCTGATAACCTGCATACCTTCACTGTGTCCACCGGTAAGTTCCAAAGTTATATCTTTGGTCAGCTTAAAATCCCCATCAATAAGTTTGTAATTTCCAACCTCTTCAAGAAGTTTCAGATCTTCCTTGAAATTGTAAGATGCCCTATTTAGTTCATCAGGATCTTTGGCAACTTCCCATTCTCTTTTTTGAATAATATGAACTGCTTCAGGAAAAGTCAGTTCTTTTTTATTATCGATAAAGGATACTACTCCTCCAGCATGATCAAAATGGAGATGGGTAAAAACAACTAAATCAATATCATTTCTGGATAATCCTAACTTTGCGAGTGATTCCAATAGAACAAATTTTGAAGGTGAGTATATTTTTTCTATTTTATCAGTCAGTTTATTACCAAATCCGGTATCAATTAAAATATTTTTATTATCAGAACGGATAAGTAGAAGGTTTAGAGCAAGTTCAATTCTATTTCTGTCGTCAACCTGCAGGAGTTTTTGCCATAAAGCTTTAGGCATTACGCCCGTAGCAGCACCGGCATCTCCCCACCAATTTCCAGCGTAAACTATTTTACAATCTGTATTGCCTATTTTGATTGTGCATTCCTATCTGAAGATTTATTAGCTGGAAGAATAACAACACGTTTTCTGGAACCGTCACCAATTGTCCTGGTACGGAGCTTGCTATTTTTCTCAATATGCTGATGAACAACTTTTCTATGGCTGGCATGCAGTGGCTCCAGCGTAAAACTTTTTCCCGATTCAATAACCTTTTTGGATAAGTTATCAACTTTCTCCAACAAAGCTTTCATACGTCTGTCCCTGTATCCGTCAACATCAATAATGATCTGGATTTTTTTCTTTTCAGCTTTATTTACCATCTGATTTAAAAGATGCTGGAAAGCGTCAAGCATCTTGGCTTCTTTCCCGATAATAAAACCTGCATCTTTTGAATTGTCTATTTTTATATAATAGACCCCATCTTTATTTTTAACATCTACATCACCGGTAGCGACATTCATTTTAGTTAGAATGCCCAGCGTAAATTCTCTGGTCATCTTAATGATGTTCTCAGTATTGCTGTCTCCAGAGGTTTTCTGTTTTTTAACTATGACCTTTTTACTGCTTTTCTTGATGACCTTTTTGTCCTTTTTAGGAACATTTTTAATGGCTGGTTTTGTAAAATGAACTTTGGTTTCATCATAGATGAATTTTATCGTAGTTGGTTTGGAACCAAATAGTCCAATAAAACCACTTGAACCTTCTACCACAACTTCAAATTTGAAGTCATTAAGTCCAAGATTATTCTTTTTCATAAAATCAGAGATTATTTTTGAAGTTGATTTTCCTGTTACTAATGTCTCTTTCATATTTGTATATCCCTTACATAAATTTTTTCTTGATGAAATACTGTTGAACAGAACCGATAATTGAGAATACTGTCCAGTATAGAACCAATCCAGAAGATAGTCCCTTAAAAATAAAGAACATCATAACTGGCATGAAATACATCATCATTTTTTGTGACTGTTGCTGTGCTTTTTGCTTGTCATCCATTCCTTCCAAACTTTTTTTAGAAGGAGCCATAAGCTTTTGCTGAACGAACATAAATACTGCCATTAAGATTGGAAGAGCCCAGATCGGGTCAGGTTCAGAAAGGTCCGGCAGCCAGCCGAAACTTGCTTGTCTCAATGAAATGGAATATCTAAGCATTGGATAGAGAGCGAAGATAACAGGCATCTGAAGCAGCATTGGTAAGCATCCGCCTAACGGATTAACTCCATGTTCCTTATACAATTTTTTAAGTTCAGCATTCATCTTTTGCGGATCACCTTTGTATTTTGCCTGAAGTGCTTTGGTAAGTGGTTGAACTTTCTGCATTTTAGTTGTAGATTCAAAACTCTTATGAGTTAGAGGATAAAATATCGTTTTTAGAAGTACTGCAAAGATGATAATGCAAACACCCCAGCTTGGGATAAAGCTATACAGGAAAGATAAAAACCATAAGAATAATTTACTGATTCCTTGTAAAAATTTTGGTCCTAATTCAACTATACTCTCAATTCCATTATCATATGATTTTAATCTGCCATAATCAAGAGGTCCCAAATACAAATTGTAGTTATGATTTATCTGAGAACCAATTGTTGCAACTGACAAATTCATAGCAGGACTTTCATTACTTTTAAAAGCATTTATTTTATTCATTTCAATTAGCTCATCAGGTATAATAGCCATTGTAAAATATTTAGAACGGATTACAGCCCAATCTATTTTACCTGAAGCAGTTTTATTTTCTTTGAGTTTTGAAAGTGGAATTTTATTTTTAGCATTATCTATCTGGCTGATGACAGCATAATCTCTGTTTTTCATTTTCAAATATTCTTCTGTATCAGCAATACCGCTGTCTATATCAATTTCATATCCACTCATATCAGCAAATCCGTTTAGCTGTGTTTCCAGGTTGAGCTGATAATCATCGGATAATTTAAATATTTTTTTGAAAGTTCCTTTTTCTGTATTGGAAGTAAATGTGACAATTTGGCTCACTCCGTTTAATTCATAATTGAAGGGGATTTCTGTATAATTAGAAATATTACCGGAGGTATCAGTTAATTTCATGCCAAGAATTTTGCTGTTCTCAGTTAATAATTCTACGTAAGTAGTTTTGTCTTTTAAATAAAAATCTTTTAATTTAACTGAATGAATTACCCCACCCTTATTACTGAATATTATCTTGATGAGTTCATTTTCAAGTACAATATTATTGTTGATCTCAATGTCATTATCCAAAGCAATAATTTCTGTTTCTACTCTAGTTTCATCCGGTTTGGAAGTTTCTGCTACCTGGTTCTGTGTGGCTACAGTCTCTTCAGTAAGAGGTTGTTGTGCTGTTTGAGCTTTCTTGTTTTTCCAGAGAAATTCGCTACTTAACCAAAATACAACAAGTATAAGCAAAACTGCTAATAGTGTCTTTTTGTCCATAAATTCTCCTTATGGTAATGGATCGTGTCCACCCTGATGGAAAGGGTGACACTTCAGGATTCGAAAGATCGATAATTTCAGGGCTTTAAAAAATGGATATTTTTGGAATGCCTGATAAGAATATTGGCTGCAGGTTGGTGAGAATCGACAGGTAGGCGGTAGATATACAGAAATATAATTTCTGTAAAATGTGATGATCAATAAGACGACTTTATTAAAAATCTTCATTGTTAGATAATTACAAATAAATGAATTAGTTCATCCTTAATTTCTTGCCAGGCAGCTATACCCGCAGCGGGTTTTGCTACAATTATCAATTCCACTTTAGTTGGCTGCAATTCTTCATGTTCTCTCAAAAAAGCACGAACACGTCTTTTCACTTTATTCCTGGTTACTGCGTTACCAACTCTTTTACTAACTACGATTCCAACTGCAAAATGATCTTCAAGTACTTTCTTCTTTAAAAAAACAAAGAGATCACCATCTGTTTTTTTATTTTCACTATAAACATTCTGGTATTCTCTTTTTGAGGTGATGAAATACATTAATCGCTTACTGTTAAGCGAACTCTACCCTTTGCTCTTCTTCTGGCTAAAACCTTACGACCGCCTTTTGTAGCCATTCTAGAACGAAAACCGTGCTTATTTTTCCTCTTTCTGTTATGAGGTTGATAAGTCCTTTTCATGCTAATACTCCTTTAAATATTTTCCAATATATTTAACACATAACTCTTTATTATATGCCTTGTTATAAAGGCTGGAACAAACTGAAATGTGCAGTCTTACTGTCAAGATTTATTTGCTTACCGCTATTTGAAGATAGTTTGGCCCCGTTCCGGTCCCACAGAAACTATGGTCACTTTCTTGCCGATAAGCTCTTCGACCTTTGCAATATAATTCAATGCTGTCATTGGGAGCTTATTAATTGCAGTTATCCCGGTAATATCTTCTTTCCATCCGGGAAGTTCTATATACTGCGGAACTACATGCTCAAGAGTTTTAGAGATCGATGGGAATTCATTAGTTGTTATATCCTTGATCTTGTAACCTGTACAAATTTTCAAAGTTTCGAAACCCGATAATACATCAAGTAAAGTTAAGGCTATTTCATCAATTCCGTTCAACATGGCTGCATATTTGGCTGCAACGGCATCGAACCATCCGCATCGACGCGGACGACCTGTTGTAGAACCGAATTCATTTCCCCGTATCCTGATTTTATCTCCTGTCTCGTCTTTAAGTTCTGTAGGAAATGGTCCATTGCCTACACGTGTGTAATAACTTTTAAATACACCGACGATTCTATCTACTTTTTTGCCGAATCCAGCACCAATCGCTATTCCGCCTGACAGTGTATGAGAAGAGGTAACAAATGGGTATGTACCAAATGTTACATCAAGTAATGCACCTTGAGCACCTTCAAAAAGGATATTTTTATCAGTTGCATCATTTAATAAATATGGGATCTGTTTTATAAATGGTTTCAGCTTTTCTGAGATCAAGATTAATTCGTTTAACACATCATCAATTTCTGAGTTTGGGTAATTATGAAATTTAAAGATGTTCTCCAAACGTTCTTGCAGATATTCTTTATCATAAAGGTCTCCAAATCGGATCCCATAACGTGCTATTGCATCTGCATAGCAAGGTCCAATTCCCCGTTTCGTGGTGCCGATCTTTGTTTTGCTATCACTAGATTCTGCCTTACCATCCAATTCTCGATGCAAAGGAAGTACAATTTGCGCTCTTGGGTCAATGAAAAATCTGTTCTCAAATGAAATTCCCTGTGCTTTCAAATTATCCATTTCAGCTAATAATTGAAACGGATCAATAACAACACCGCTGCCGATAAGGCACATTTTCTCCGGATATAGAATGCCGGATGGCACAAGATGAAATACATATTTATTTTCTTTTAATTTAATCGTATGCCCAGCATTATTCCCACCTTGAAATCTAACAATATAGTTAGCATCTTTTGCCAGAACATCAACTATCTTTGCTTTTGCCTCATCTCCCCAGGCACAGCCTAAAACAGCAGTAGAATACATAAAAACCTCTCCGATATTAGATTTTATACTCAATGCAAAAAAATGGCAACATAGAAAATCCCCTGCTGCTCATATATAACATTTCTTTTTTTATTGAATATCTGTCAATGTTTCTATTACTTCAAATTTTTTGTTGTACCCCTATGCAACAAAAATATATTGACGGATTTAATTGGAAATAATTGTTGTATATTTGTAAGGTAAAAGGAGGTATTTTGCAAAAATTTATAAATGAACTGGCCATGATTGGACTTACAGAAAATGAAGCTAAAACATACTTACTTCTTCTCAAACAACCGCTTACAGCAACAAAAATGGCTCAACTAATCAAAGTGAATAGATCAAATATATATGGTATTATTGCTAGCCTTGTACAAAAAGGTTTTGTAAGGGAGATAAATGGAAAAGTTCGAACAGTGGTAGCAATAAATCCTAAGATAGCCTTTAATACAACTAAAACTACATTACAGATGCGGATAAAATTAATAGATAAACTCTCAAAAGAATTATTTCCATATTTTGAAGCAGGGAAAAAACAGGAAAACAAAGAACTAATTAAAATATTACATGCAAAATCAGCCATTATTAATACACTTGAAAAGTTGGAAAATGAGGTAAAAGAAGAGGTATTGGCATTCAGTAAGCCACCCTATCTAATGAATGTTGAGAACCTTAAAACACTAAATGTACCTCAAAGAGCAAGTGCTAAAAAAGGTGTTATCTATAAAGGGATTCACCAGATCGAACCGGGAAATATAAAGAATTTTATTAAAAGGTTAGAATATTTTGAAAGTGTAGGTGAAGAGATCCGTGTAGCTGAATCACTACCCATGAAACTTTTTATTTTCGACAGAAAAATCGCTGTTTTTACATTGGAAAATAAATTAAGCAATATTTCAGAATTCACCTTTACATCTTTTGAACATACCGATGTAGCACAGACTTTCACTCAGATATTTAAACAATATTGGGAACAATCGATCCCATTAACCAAATATATAGAAAAAACAATTAAGGAGTTGTAAAATGAAAAAATCAGTTTTATTCTTAGCATTTTTATTTCCCATAATTCTTTGTTCAACGATTATACCGGCAGGAGATGTAAGTGGATTATGGGATGTCGCTGGAAATCCCTATTTTATTGATGGGGAGATCACAATTCAATCTGGAACTGAATTGGAAATAGAACCCGGTGTTGATGTTATATTCAACGACCATTACAAGTTAATAATTTACGGTCGAATTGTAGCAAATGGAACAGCTGCAGATTCTATCAGTTTTACACCACTGAGTTCAACTTCCGGCTGGCACGGATTACGTTTTTATGATGGAAACCTTAGTCCTTTACTTGCCAACGAAATCAGTTATTGTCAATTTAAAAGGGGATATGCCCTTGGTAGTGGGGATGATCCAAATGGTGGAGCAATTTTTTGTTCAAATACCAGTAATTTAACTATTGATAATTCTTATTTCTATTTGAATTACAGCCAATGGGATGGTGGAGCAATCTATGTGGGTGGTGGATCTGATGTACAAATCAATAATTGCTTATTTCTGCAAAATGACTGTAGCTTTTATGGTGGTGCAATTATTACATATGGCTCTGCACCAGTGCTTAATAACTGCACTTTCAAGCTAAATACTTCTGCTATATTTGCAGCTGGATTTTCCTGTTGGAATAATTCTAATCCCGAACTATATAATTGTTCATTTCTTGATAATGATGCTGGGGCATGCACTGGAATATACGGTGTGAGTTCTAATCTGAAACTGGCAAATATACTATTTAGTAATAATAGCACTCAATTTGGTTCAGGAGCAGCTTGCGGATTGACTACATGCAATACAGAAGCTACTAATATCACGGCGGTAGACAATGTATCTCCGTTATCTGGTGGAGCATTCTGGGTGAATGGAGGTAATTTAGATCTCTATAATTCAATTTTATGGAATAACTTACCGGAAGACATTTTCGTCTTGGATGGTACAGCCAATGTTTCGAATAGTTGTATAAGTGATGGTTTTACCGGACCTTTTGTCATTTCAGATGATCCTCAATTTATCAATTATGCTGAACTTGATTTTCATTTATCAGATATTTCACCTTGCATTGATACTGGAGATGAAACCCTGGTTTCCTTTCCACTTCCAAATTTTGATTTAGATGGAAATGAGCGTATCATTGATGGTGATGAAAATGGGACTGCCACAATCGACATGGGTGTTTATGAATTCGTTCCTGTAATTCCCACTGGTTTTATTAGTGGAACAGTTACTGATAATGAAGGAAACCTGCTGGAAAATGCCGAGATCACAGCAGGAGCATATAGTGCTAATACAAACTTAAATGGTGAATACGACATTGAAGTAGAAGCTGGCGATTACACAGTATCGTGTTATCTGGAAGGCTATTTAGTTCCAGATGAAGTACAGATCACGGTAATAGTTTCAGAAACTTCCGTTGTCGATTTTGTACTGGAAGAAGAAGTAAGTGCTGGCAATCCATTAATAAGTAATGAACTTACAATTCTGGGAAATTATCCCAATCCTTTCAATCCCAGTACAATGATCTCCTTTTCTTTACCGGATAATTCCAATACATCATTATCTATTTTTAATGCAAAAGGGCAATTAATAAAAACGATCATTACAGAATTTCTATCTGCTGGAACATATCAGTTCAACTGGAATGGAAAAGATGAAAAAGATAAGAATGTATCTTCAGGAATCTATTTTTTCAAAGTTAAAACTGATACAGAAGTTAAAACAGGTAAGATGTTATTATTGAAATAAGTATTAATTTCGATGTTATTTAAATTATATTATCGTAAGCGTAATCGTTCAATAACAGTTATCTAATATGAAAAAAACGTTGACGATAAACCCGATAGTTCATTTATGTTTTATTGCCAATGGAGGCTGGATGAATGGACTAAAGGAATTTGTCATAAATATTAAGAACCTTCATTGGGATAATTTAATAAGAGAGTGATTATAATGAATGATCTGACAGAAGGGAAAATTTACACAAATGCAGATAAAACACTTTATCTAACAATTTCAAAAGATAATCTGTCTGCTTACCTTACACTTAAAGATAATAGTAATATGATAGATGAGAAGGAGATTTCTTCTCTAATTAATTCTGTTGGAATAAAAAATGGGATTGAAGAAGCATTGGAATATAATCACGAAAATAGAGTAGTAAAAGAACTAGATAAACCTTTCCTAATTGCCAGGGCTTCAACCCAAGTTGATAGCTCTGGAATTTCCTATAAATTTGATACGGAGTCATGTATAAAAGTAGATGAACACTATGAAATGGAAGATCTCTATAACTTTGAAAAAATTGAAAAGGATCAGATTCTTGCAGATGTTTCTAATGGTAACATTCAAGCAGGCAGAAAAGATATTTTTAATATTGAACTCTCTGCAGAGCATGAAGCTCATATGAATGTTGAAGAATTTTTAGGAAAAAGTGTTTATTATTCTAAAGAAACAAATCAAATCCTATCTTCGAAATCCGGATATCCATATCTTGACCAGAATAATAAGATCTGTGTTCGATCTGATTTCTTATCTCAGGACATTCAAAATACGGTTAAAACTATTTATGGTAATACAACAATTGATGGAGTTATCTCTAACTCCAGTTTAGAAATTTTTGGTGATCTGTGGAGTAAAGGACATATCTCTAATTGTATGCAGGGCGGAATAATTGTTCATGGTGATGTTATCATGGATTATGCTGAAGATTCAAAAATCTTTGCAACTGGAAGGATCACAATAAATAAAAATGCCCGTAATTGTTTAATATATGCTAATGGAATAATAGAAGCAGAAAAAAATTGTTCGATTTCAGGTGGAGTTATACAAAGTGGGGAGCAATTAAAAGTATTTTCCCTGGGAAGTCCTCTGCAAATACTTACTGAAGCAGAAATTGCCATTGCACCATTTTTGAAAGAGCAAATTCGCCTTAATAATACAAAACTCATCCAGGCAAGAGCAGCTTCTGAAACTGATGAAGCTTTAATAGCTACTTTAGCAGAACAATTACGAGAATTACAAACGGAGTTTGATGATGAAATAGAAAAAACTCACAATTCCCACTCTCATCAAATTACAATTACTGAAAAGGTATATCCAAATACAAACCTGAGAATATTGAAAGATATTCTGAATGTCAGTGAAGAAAAGGACAATATAACAGTAACAGTTAATGATACAGGCTTAGAGATAAATGAAGTTGACAAATTATAGGATTAAATTTTTTTTGTTATTAAAAATAATAAGTGGGCAAGGGATAAGTGAAGTATTTGTGGATTAAAACAATAGATAAAAAAGATTTTTAGCATGAATTATTAAAAGCATTTACCAATTGGTAGATGCTTTTTTTTTATCGAATTATTTAAGGGGAGCAGATGAAGAAGAGATTAGAAATATTGATCCAAATGCAAAAAATTGATACTATTATTGGTGCAAAGAATATTCTAACTAATAAATTACCTCAGCAATTAAATAGTTTAAAGCAATCTCTAAAAGATGCTGATGAAACTGTAGAGATCACAAAAAGCGAAATGGACGATAATCTTAAAGAACAGAAACTTAAAGAGCTTGATATTGCCAACAACAACACTAAGATCACAAAATATAAAAATCAACTTCTTACGATCGAGACGAATAAAGAATATAAAGCACTTAACAGCGAGATAAATCATCTGGAAAAATTAAATTCAGAAATTGATGATGATCTTATTAAATTAATGGAAATTGAAGCAGAATTAAAAGAACGAATGGATGTTGAAAAGCAAACACAGCAAAAAGCATCTGATGAACTTAAAGCTAATGAGAAGAGACTCGAAATTGAGATCCAGGAAGTAGAAAAAGAGATTATAAATTTAAAAGAACAAAGAAATAACTTGGCACAGGATCTACCCAGGGATCTTATCCGCAGATATGGTTCTTTGATTAAAAAAAGAAATAGAAAAGCAGTAGCATTTAATGAAAATAATGCTTGCAGTGGCTGCGGTTATACTATCCGACCACAAGTTGTGATAGATATTAGAAAAGGTAATTCAATAATATATTGCGAAAGTTGTGGTAGAATCCTAGTAGCGAAGTTATAATATATTAGTGTAGTCAAAGAAGATAAAGTGTCTGCTTCATGGAAACGTGAAGAGGAAAGTCCGAACACCAAAGGGCAGGATACTTCCTAACGGGAAGTTCTGGTAACAGAAAGCTAGCTCCACAGAAACAAACTACCAGATATCATTTTGATGTTTGGAAAAGGTGAAATGGTAGTGTAAGAGACTACCGGTTCTCAATGTGAGTTGGGAAGACAGGAAAGCCTTATCCGGTGCAATGCCAAATAGGAGAATGAGAGTCGGCCCGACTTGTTAAGTTCTCGGGTGGGCAGCTAAAACCGGTCAGTAATGAACCCAATTGGGTATAGCAATATCCGGTTTAGAGAAATAGATACTGGATTGCTTATTAGGCAATTTACAGAATTCGGCTTAATATCTTCTTTGACACTTATTTTATTATATTAAAAAAGGAAGATAAATGCAAAAAAGGTGGAAGATCTCTGCACCTCTTAGCGAGGAACAGAAAAAACAGAAAGAATACATAATTGAGAATACAAAGTGTCCCGATATGATCGCAGAAATGCTGATCAAGAAAGAATTAACAAGTATTAAAGATATTGAAGAATTCTTCAATCCCAATTTAAATAACATGCATGATCCTTTTCTCTACGTTGATATGATAAAGGCTACCGAAAGGGTCATCTCTGCTATAGATAAAAAGGAACTTATTACAATTTATGGTGATTATGATGTAGATGGTACAACTTCTTCTGCTCTACTGTATCTCGGCTTGAAAAAGATCGGTGCCAATATTGATTATTATATTCCACATAGAATGATTGATGGCTATGGTTTATCATTAAGTGGAGTAGATCAGCTTAAAGAGAATGGATCAGAACTTATCATCAGTGTGGATTGCGGTATTAATGCAGTTGAAGAAGTTGAACAGATCAATGAACTTGGCATGGACGTGATCATTACGGATCACCATAACCCCAAAGAAGAGTTGCCCAATGCAGTTGCTATAATAAATCCTAAAATTAAAGATTGTAAATATCCTTATGATATGCTGGCCGGTGTTGGTGTTGCATATAAACTTCTTATCGCAGTTTATTCCCAATTGGAAATTAATACAGATGAACTTATTGATAAATATATAGACCTTGTTGCACTTGGTACTATTGCTGATATTGTTCCTCTTACAGGTGAAAACAGAATAATTGCCAGTATTGGTTTGGAAAGACTAGGAAAAAAACAAAATATAGGATTGAACGCACTTATAAAACTTGCCGGACTTTCCCAAAAAGAGCTGAACTCAGCTGATATCGTATTTGGAATCGCACCACGAATTAATGCTGCAGGTAGAATGGGAAGTGCTATGAGAGCCGTTGAACTTATGGTGAGTATTGACGAAGAAGAAAGTGATGAGCTTGCTCAGATCATTGAGCGGGAAAATTCTTTAAGGCAGCAAATCGATCAACGAACATTCCATGAAGCATGCGACATAATTGAAGCGAAATATAAGAATATGGATGATACTCCGATTATCGTTGTCTCATCTGATGACTGGCATCCCGGAGTTATCGGAATAGTAGCTTCCAAATTAGTAGAAAAATATTACCGCCCATCAATAATGATCACTTTCAAAGAAGGAATTGGAAGCGGGTCAGGCAGAAGTATTGCGGGATTCAATTTATTTGATGCTCTTGTCTCTGTGGAAGGATATTTAGAGACTTTCGGGGGACATAAATATGCCGCAGGTCTGCAGATTTTAGTTGAATATATAGATTTATTTGAGAGTAAATTAAAAAAATATGTAAAAGAACATACGACAGAAGATCAATTTATTCCGCCACTCAATATTGATACAAATCTGGAGTTATTCGAGATTAACGACAATTTGCTTGAATGGTTAGAAAAATTTGCACCTTTTGGTCCAGGGAATATGCGTCCCACTTTTTTAACTAAGCAGGTTACAATTGTTGGCTTTCCTTATAATGTGGGAAAGAACCACCTCAAAATAAAAGTTATGAAGGATGGTTGTGAACTTGATCTTATCGGGTTTAATCTGGGAGATTATTTGCCTTTCCTGAAAAAAGGTTCAAACGTTGATATTGCTTATTCGCTAGAATTTAATACATGGCAGGGGAGAACTTCAATTCAGGGAAAACTAAAAGATCTACGAATTCCCGTTCAAGATGAATGGGATTATTGAATATGAAAAAGAAATACAGTTTTGGGCTTCTGCTTATTCTGTTTTTAGCTTCTTGTTCATCTATCAAAATACAACCTTATAGAATTCCAGAAGAAATCAATATTATCCAAAAGATCCAAACAGATTTTGTTCCTAAAAAATGCCTTTATTCTTCAATAAACAAAACTATTTTTATTCTGGAAAAAGAAGCAGATATTATTCATATTTATAAGAATGGAAAAGAGATTAATATAATTGGTGGTCTTGGATTTACTGCTTCAAGTTTCAATAAATTGGCAGATATTACACTTTCTGTTGATGGAAATCTTTTAGCACTGGATAGCTTCCAAAAAAAAATTAAGAAATTTGATATTGAAGGAAAACTTATTGCAGAAATTAATTTAAATGATTTCATTGAGCCTACACTCTTTGCAGTTGCTATCGATGAAACTTATTACATCTATGACAATGCATCTAAAGAGATAGTGATAAGCCGGACACTTAACCATTCTGACTGGTATACTTTTGGGAAATTTCAACTAAGTGATCCCAGTAAAATAATTTTAGGGAAAAATGAGATCACAATTTATGATGAGCAGAAAAATTCTACTATGATCTTTGGTATTTTGGGTAGATTTCGTAATGAAGTGAAAGGTAATATCCAAATTAAAAAACAGCAACAATACATTTTGAAAGACTATTTTATTTATCATCCCAAAAGTGATAGCAAATTTGCAATTTCTACAAACAAATGGAATGATTTTTCAATTGAAAATAATGTGATTCTGCTTTCTGATAATGGAATATGGATTGGAAAACTTACTTATAATGAGCTAAATGAGAAATAAATTGGTTTCAATAAGAGCTAAAACAAAACTTAAAACATATCTATTTCCAGCTTTAGCTGGTACTTTATTAGGATTAAGTCGATTACCTATTCATCTTGGATTTCTCGTATTTTTTGCTTTCATACCGTTGTTTTATTTCTTTAGTGAACAGCGGAAAAAGAAAGAGATATTTCTGGCAGCAGCAGCTTTTGGTTCTGCCTATACTCTTGTCTGTCTGCATTGGATATCATTGGTTACCTTTCCCGGTTATCTGGGAATATTTTTCTTATTTGCGGTTTATTTCTATATTGTATTTCAATTATATTATTTTATAAAGGTGCAAAATCAAAGATTTGGTTATCTCGGATTTATCTTCGTTTGGATAAGTTTTGAGTTCTTGCAGAATTTTGGTGAATTCAGTTTTCCATGGTTTAATTTAGGATATTCACTGGCAGATTATCTGCCGTTCATTCAACTTGCTGAGTTTGGTGGATTAGCACTTTTTTCTTTGCTGATCTTATTTATTAATATTCTTCTTTTTGAATTAAGAGGGAATTTTAAACGTAATATTATCATTCTTTCTGCTATCATTGTTGTCTGGTCTGCTTATGGGGTTATTCGGCTTAAAACAATTCATCTTACAAAAACCGATTTTAATGCTTCCATCGTTCAGGTGAGTATTCCTCAGGATAAGAAATGGGAAGAATTGTACAAAGATTCAACCTTTGTATTATATGAAAAATTTAGCCATAAAGCTGCAAAAGAGAAAACTGATCTAATTATTTGGCCAGAGTCATCAACACCGGTATATTTATTAAAGCAGATGGAATACAGAAAATGGATTCTAGATCTTTCTGAGGAATTGGATACCGACATCTTTACAGGATTTCCGCACTATAAATATATAGGTAAAAATCATCCTGATAAATATAAATTTTATAATTCTGCAACCCTAATTGGAAAAAACAGGAAAATTTATTCTCCATACTATAAAAATATATTAGTTCCTTTTGGAGAACGAATTCCTTTTCTTAAATATTTTCCTTTTTTGTGGAACGTTCATCTGGGTCAGGCAAATTGGGAGTATGGTGAGAAACTGGAATATTATTCAATTAACGAGTATAAATTTTCTCCGCTGATCTGCTTTGAAATTGCCTTTCCACAATTAACTACTGAGATGGCAAAAAACGATGTTGATTTCATTGTGAATATTACTAATGATGCATGGTTTCACCGTTCTGCAGGAACTTACCAACATGCTGTGATGACAAAATTCAGGGCAGTTGAAACTCGAAAACAAATATATCGTGCTGCAAATACCGGATATTCACTCGTTGTTTCTCCTACCGGAGAACTATTAAAAAAGACAAAACTATTTGAAAAAACTACGATAAATAATCCTCTTTATATCTATAAAAATAATTCTTACTTTACAAAATATTTCTTCTGGTTTCCCTTTGTCTTTGTAATTGGAGCTGGAATAATTTTAGTTTATTCTATAATTATTTATTTGATAAACAGAAAGAAGAAATTATAATTTGTGAATGTAAAAATGAAAAAATATTATTATACGATCGGAGAAGTAGGCAATCTGCTTGATCTGAAAGCTCATGTTTTGCGTTATTGGGAAACCGAATTTACACAAGTTCATCCTAAAAAGAAATTCGGACGTAACCGCCGTTATAGCCCCGATGACATAGATATTATAAAGAAGATTAAATATATGCTTCATACTCAAGGATTTACAATAGAAGGTGCAAAAAAGAAACTGAAAGTAGATATAGTAAATAAAGAGCAAATCAGCCTGGATTTTTCTGTTGATAAAAAAGAAGCAAAAAAACAT
>Ga0307992_1001065_pt1 | contig 16482 bp, 15 predicted proteins | sample EllFjometagen133_FD_203162 | JGI IMG/M metagenome (GOLD analysis project Ga0307992, IMG submission 203162) | Marine microbial communities from Ellis Fjord, Antarctic Ocean - #133 | ecosystem: Environmental > Aquatic > Marine > Unclassified | place: Southern Ocean | collected 2014-10-08
GTAAATTTTATTCTCATGATAATTATGTTTGATTGGTACTTATGCTACAAAATTCTTTATACGTTTTATAATTTGTCTTTGTTTCTCAATAATTGATAATATTGTGTATAATCATTTTATAAAATGATTATCTGCAATTTTCTTTACATTTTTGTATTTGTTATTTTTGAATACTTTTCACAAAAAAGACTTTTATAATGACAAATCCTGGAGTCGATTCGAAAATTACCGGAGAACGGTTGTTATCACTCGATTTTTTTCGCGGTTTTACAATGTTTTTATTAATTGCCGAATTCACACATATTTTTTCATACCTGACCGATCCTTCACTGGAGGGTACAATAGTACACTTTATTGGTACTCAGTTTCATCACCATCCATGGAACGGACTTCGCCCATGGGATCTTGTTCAACCTTTTTTTATGTTTATCGTAGGTGTGGCTATACCTTTATCTGTAGCTAACAGGACTAAACGTGGCGATAGCCATTCGCAGATACTCCGGCATGTGATCAAGCGTGCATTATTGCTTTTACTTTTCGGATGGGCATTGTATTGCATCGATCCGGGGAAAATTGTTTTCCGTTTTCAAAATGTACTGGCACAGCTTTCAGTTACTTATTTAATTGCATTTCTTATAATGAGGAAACCTGTGAAAACACAGATTATTATATCCTTTGCCTTGCTGGCCGTTACCGAACTTATATACAGAGGTTTCCCGGTTGAAGGGTTTAACCAGCCATTTGTACCTGATCATAATTTCGGTACTTGGTTTGATATGCTTTATGGAGGTGAAGATATTCATGGTCACTGGGTTTCTTTTAACGCGATACCTACCACTGCACATACAATATGGGGTGTATTAGCTGGTAAGTTGCTTGTGAGTGACCGTACAGCGAAGCAAAAATTAAAAATACTGGTGATTGCAGGTGTTATTGGACTTGTGGTTGGATATGGCTTAAATCCCGTTACACCGATTATCAAGCGTATCTCTACAAGCTCATTTGTAATCGCCAGTGGTGGCTGGACATTACTCGCTCTTGCTTTTTCATATTGGATAGTGGATATGAAGAAACATACGAAAGTTGCCATGTTTTTTGCTATAGTAGGAATGAATCCTCTGTTTATTTATCTCTTTGCGCATGTTGGTGGTGCGGATTTTATCGAACAGATAATTCATCCATTCACTAAGGTATTGTTTGGATGGACCGGGCAAGTTTCACTGAATATTATTACAGGCATGATAGGATTATTTTTGTTATGGTACATTTGTTACTGGATGTATAAAAAGAAAATATTTATCAGAATATGATAGCAGGATATTGCGAATCAGACAGGTTTCTACCTCAGGATCAGAAGGGTAAATTAGGTTTATATTATTATTTTATATAGTTTTATGCTTTAGAACAGTAATTATCCGGTATGAAGAACTTGTTTAAGGAAATGTTTGTACTTTTTTTTATTGTCGGAATGGCAATTCCCGGTTATGGGCAATGTGTTGCTGATACTGCCAATTGTAAGGATATTGATAAACCGGGACAGATATGCCCGGATACTTTACCTGCAGCAGTGCTGAATACATGGTATGAACAGGTTTTTACAGTAATACCACCTTATGAATTTGATTTAGGTACAGGCGTTATTCCCATACCTAAGATTGTTCTGGACAGTGTTGCTAACTTACCACCAGGATTATCGTATGAAGCTAATGAAACTGAATTATTTGCAGACAGTGCTTACTGCGTTTTAATATCGGGTACACCCATTGAAACAGGCAATTTCTATCTTAAAATTTATATTACCCCTTATGTTTTTTATGATAACCAAGTTATTCAATGGGGTCAAACACTTGATGATACATCTTTATTTATACAAGTAAATAACACTACCAGATTGGCTGTAATGAGTACTGATCAGGTAATGTTATTACCTGTTAAACCAAATCCGTTTACGTTATCATCCAGAATAGGTCTTAACTCTGACAAGTTTGGAGTTGGTGAACTTTGGGTGTTTTATATTACCGGTCAGATGGCACATCACGAAGAAATTTGGGTGCAACCGGGAAAGAATTACTTTGATTTCAGGGGTGAAAAACTAAGGAAAGGGATTTATCTGTATAAAGTCAGTTTTATGGGAAAAAACTTTACCAGCAGGGTGGTAAAAATGTAAGAAGAGCAAAGAGCAGAGAGCAGAGAGCCAAGTGCCAAGTATCCAGCACCCAGTAACCAGTTAACTCTCTATAAATCCAGTGAATATTGCAGTGAGAAATTTCGGGGAGGTCCGATATCGCCCGGACGAATAATATACTCTTTGTTTAGCAGGTTTTTGCCATGGATAGTAAGTTCTCCGCGACGGGTGATTTTATAGCCAAGCCTGGCATTTACAATCCAATGAGCTTTCTGATGGTTTTTCCAGTATTCCGGGAATCCGGGCAGGATCATATTTCCAATCAGGGGATCAATAAAAATTTCATCTATACGTTCAGTTTTACTCCGAAAGATTAATGTTGCTCCCAATTTGATCTTTTTCCGGTTAAATTCCAGGTTCGTTTTAAAGGAATGCTTGAACCTGTATTTGAGCATGTTAAGTGTATCTGGATTATTGGGAGATACTGCGAGATCAATAGGATTCAGGTATGTATATCCAATCTGTCCGTGAGTTTTCAAAAATCCTGATTGTCCTTCTGCCGTAAGGCTGATCTCAAAACCGGTAATTCTTGCCATTCCTGTATTAAGTGCTTTAAAACCAACGTGATCAAAGGTGGGGATAGTGACGGAATCAGGAGTATAGACGCCAAAATTAAACTCTATCATGTCTTTATATTCAGTCAGAAACCCGGATATATCCAAAAATCCTTTAATATTTGAGATAGAAAATCCCTGCTTTATACCGATTTCAGTATTCCATCCGGTTTCGGGGTCAAGGTATGGGTTCGGGAATATATTAAGAGCCCCAACCTGTGTGCCTGTAAATTTCTCAGCTACAGATGGATACCGGTAACCCTGCCCTAAAGAGAAGCGTAGAAAAGTAGCTTTGGCTGCCCGGTAATTCATTCCTGCTCTGAATACTATTGGTGAGGAGGCTGATTCATTATCCAAACGGTTTATTTCCCACCTCAATCCTGCAGTCCATGTAAGTTTATTCCCGATTTTGCTATTAAGCTGTGAGAAAATTGCTGCATTATTACTATAATGATCTCCATATAATTGACCATATATTGAACTGTATGAACCGGTTATGCCGGAGACCAGATCAAAAATATTTCCAATTTTTCTGTGATATTTATATTCAGCATAGAACAACTTTGAAGTATTATTCTTATCATCTGCTTCTAAAAAATTGTTATTAAAGAAGAGATATCTTGTTTTTAATGAGTGATGACTACCCGAATCGGTTGTAAAGGAAATGTACGGATCCATGCTGAATCGTGTTCCGGACAATGTGGAAACTACTTCCGGATTTTGAACATATGCACCGGAATCACTATTCAGCCAGAGAAGAAAATCACTTTTATCTGTGTACATCAGGTTAGAGTTGAGTCCCATGATAAGTCCAGGTATTTTTGAGCTTTTTCGTTTTAGGTTAAGTGTCATTCTTGTGCGTTGCTCATATTCTTTTTTACGGTATCCCTGGTTGGCAAAATAATTTAAGCTTGCAACCATATCAAGTTTTTCAACTTTTTGGGCATGCGAGATATCAAAACCCATGTAAATTGGATTATGCTCCCACCATACCATCTCTTCCCTTTCAGGTTTTGTATATAAACCGCTATAAATATTTATGCGGGTTTGAGGATTGATGCCCGGATGTTTTGTGCGGAAATGAATAACACCATTTAGTGCAGAAGAGCCATACAAAACAGAAGAAGCGCCCTTTAATACCTCAACCATTGATACATTTTCGATTGGCAGAAAGCTCCATTTAACATCCATAGCATCTGCCGAAAGGATTGGCAGATCATCAACCAGGACAAGTATCCTGCTTCCTGCACCATAACTGTAACCGCTTCCACCCCGTATGCTTGCCTGTCCATCCCTTACATCAACTCCGGGTACCTGGTTGAGGACTGCATCTAAAGAGGTGGGATTTGATTCACGTATTAATCTTGGCTTTAATACCTCCATTGATACTGTTATGTCAGAAAGCTTTTGCTCAAACCGGGATGCACTGATTACAATTTCATCAAGAAGCTCGCGTATTGGATCAAGAAATACATCTAAAAGGATTGTATCATTATCTGAAATTACCATTTTATGACTGAATTCCTGGTATCCTATGAAATTAAATCTTACAATGGCTTTTCCGGTTGTGAGCTCGAGTTGGTAAAATCCGTTTACATCAGTTGAAGTACCTGTATTTTCTGCGGTAAGTATTGTTGCTCCGGTAAGAGTTTCTCCGCTAATCCTATCATAAACATTTCCATGGATAATTCCCGTTTGCTGACAGATTGCACTCAAAGTGGATATTGATAATATCAGCAATAGATTTAACAATACTGCCTTGAGAATAGTTGGGCAACTTTGTGATCGGAACTTCCTGATCATGTGTTGAATGAATTTCTAAAAAATGTTAATATAACAAAAAGAGTTGTTATTCAGAACAATAATATTTTTTATTAATTTTTTTTGGAAAAAAGTTGATTGTTATATAAAAAATTTGTAATTTGATATAAATTACTTTTTTAGCAAGTGGTTATAAATCAATGTTTTATAATTTCGAATTACATTAATAACTAAAAATTGTTAGGGTATGGAAAAAAAAGTAGGAATATGGCTTGATTCAGAAAAAGCTTACATCATTTCCCTGATCAATGGCAGGGAGAAACTTGAGAAGATCGAATCAAATGTTGAATCGAGGGTGAGATATGAAGGAGAAAAAAAATCATTCTCCAGGATAGGCGGACAGTTGGTTAATCCTCAGAAGAAGAAAACAAAACGTAAGAAACAGCAATTAAAAAATTATTTTCAGAACATACTAAAGAAAACAAAAGATGCAGGGGATATATACATTTTTGGACCTGCAGAAGCAAAAACCGGATTGAATAAAGAATATAGTAAACACAAAGAACTACAAAGCAAAGTGTTAAGAGTTGAAAACTCCGGGAAATTAACAGAAAATCAAATGAAAGCACAAGTCAGGGAAGTTTTCGCCAAAGCATCCTGAATAATCACCATATAATAAGTAATACACTTAGCTTAACTCCCAACACGAACCTCATAACATTAAATAACAGAAAAAGAAAGGAGCTGGCAGGTACAATTAAATGCCAGGTTTAAAAATTATTGTATTTTTCAGTAACCTTTTTGATTATAGACTGTCTTCTATTATGAATTCAAAAACAGAAAAAAGTTTGGATCCGTTTTCAGATACAACAATCATGCTAAAAGTAAAGGCAGGTGATATTGATAAGCTTGGCCTGCTATATGAAAGATATCATAAGAACCTTTTTGGTTTTTTTTGGAGGATGTCTGGCAATAAGGAAATAAGTAAAGACCTGGTTCAAACAGTTTTTTACCGGATGCTGAAAAACAGGACCCATTATAAAGGTAAAGGAAAATTCATTTCATGGATGTACCAGATAGCACGAAACTTATGGATTGATCATTGCAAAAAAAATAGCCGGATTGACCTCATGGATGACATGGAGAGATGGGAACTAAAGGATGGATTAAGCACAGATGAGCAAATTGAAAGAGAAGAACAATTGCGTCAGCTTAGAATGGCATTGCAAAATTTGAGTGAAGACAAAAAGGAGGTTCTGATATTAAGCAGATACCAGGGATTGAAATACAGTGAAATAGCAAGGATTCTTAATACCAGTGAAGGAGCAATAAAAATAAGGGTATTCAGGGCTCTTGCCGATCTGCGTAAACAGTACGTAAAAATTGAAAATCAGTAATCATGAAAGAAGATAAGTATCACGAACGAATTTTGGAATATCTGAATGGGAACCTTACCGCAAAACAGGTTGAGGAGCTCAGAAAGATGTTAAAAGAAGAAGGTGTTGATCTTTCCCAGCTAGATGAGATGGAAAAACTGGTTAATCAATTGGATGAGATTCAGGTACCAGAACCACAAGAGGAAATGAGGGATCAGTTTTACCAGATGCTGGAGGAAGAAAAATCCAGGATTGCCTCAAAACAAAAGTTCTTTGATATTCTGATTAAACCGGTCCGGTTTTTCTTTGAAACAACATTTATGCCTAAAATAGCCTATGCCAGTCTTTTCCTGATGCTTGGAATAGTTTTGGGGCACTGGATTATGCCGGATAAACAACTTCAATCCCAAACATCCATGATGATGGGAGAGATGCAAAGCATGAAGAAGATGATGGCTATTGTTTTATTTGAACAATCCAATGCAACAGACCGTCTGAAAGCCGTAACCTTTACCAGTGAACTTAATGAACCGGATGATATAGTGTTGTCTGCATTGTTGAAAGCTTTAAATAACGATCCCAGTGTAAACGTGAGGCTGGCAAGTCTTGATGCCCTGGCAAAACAGGTTGCAAGAGAGGAAGTAAGATCGGGGCTGGTAAAATCTATCTCTAACCAGGATTCGCCACTTATTCAAATTGCCATAGCAGAACTTATGACACAGATTGAAGAGAGATCTTCAGTTCCGGAATTTAGAAAACTACTTGAGAAAGAAAACCTGAATGAATCGGTTGCAGACAAAATAAACGAAAGCATCAAAGTATTAACCTAAAAAGATGACGTCATGATACGTATTACATTTTTACTGATTTTATTGGTGGGTGTCTCATTTGCTCCTAAATTAAATGAAGAACATATGGAGAAAATTTCCAAACAATTGACATTCGAAAAGATTAGCAGCCAGAATATCCTGATTATAAAAAATATTAGTGGGTCTATTAGTGTGGAAGGATATCAGGGTGACCAGGTATTGGTTGATATTAATAAGCTTATTAAAGCTGAAAATAAAACAGATCTTGATGAAGGGATCAAAGATATCTCATTGGGTCTAATAAATACAGGGGATAGCATCCTGCTCTATACAGATTCCCCATATGCAACTCTTACAAGGAAAAACGGAAAGATCTCTTATCAGTGGGATAATGATTATGGTGATATAGACTACGATTTCAGCTTTGATTATACAGTAAAAATTCCATTCGGAACGCAATTGAATGTTAGTACTGTAAACGATGGCGATGTCCGGATCACAGATACAAAATCCACCGTGAGAGCAGGCAATGTGAATGGCTCAGTTTACCTTGAAAAAGTATCAGCCGTTTCAAAAGCGTCTACGGTGAACGGAGTCGTTGAATGTGAAATAATTGCAAAGCCGGATAAAAATTGTTCATTCAATACAATAAATGGAGATATAAAAATTGTGGTTCCTTCGGATCTTTCTGCTGACGTAACCTACAAAACCATGAATGGGGATTTCTATACCAATTTTGACATTGAAATTCTTCCTTTCAAGGTTAAGAGAACAGAAGATAAATCAAAAAGCGGGACAACCTATAAGATTGAAAGAAATCCCAATTTCAGAATTGGTGGCGGAGATGTGAATATGAAGTTCCGGACCATTAATGGAGATATGATATTAAAAAAAACAAAATAAACACCAACCTGCTTGAGTCAGGAATAAGTAAATAATCATTATTAACAACATAAAAAAACATAATTATGAAGACATTTAGAAAAATAGTTACAACAACCGGGACCTTCCTTATATTGGGTTTGTTACTGGTTGCCCAGGAGACGAACAAAGAAGAACTGACCATTCCACTCAGTAACCCCGGACAACCTGGAAAACTGGAATGCGGACTAGTCAGTGGTTCAATAAAAATTACCGGTTATTCCGGAAATGAGATACACATTGTTGCTACCCAGCCGGTAAAGAAAGTTAAAATAGAAAAGGAAGCCAGTGATCCGGATAAAGCCGGATTGAAAAAGATCACTACATCTTCATTCAACCTTTCAGCTGAAGAAAATAACAATGTTGTTGAAGTCCACAGCAACAGCTGGAGATCTGCCATTAACCTGGAAATAGAAGTACCTCAGCAGTTTTCACTCGATGTGGGAACAGTTAACAATGGCACGGTAACGATCGATAATGTAGAGGGGACAATTGAAGCAAGCAATGTAAATGGGAGTGTTACACTTACAAATGTGTCGGGATCCGTTATTACGAATACGGTGAACGGGAAGGTCCTGGTGATCATGAACCGGATTGATGCTGATACTCCGATGTCATTTGTAAGCTTTAACGGTGATGTTGATGTTACATTGCCAGGTTCGGTAAATGCATCCGCTAAAATGAAATCAAGCAGTGGCGATATTTATACCGATTTTGAAGTTGATTTTGAAAAGAAAAAAACAAGGGTTGATGAAAGCGACGAAGAAGGGGTATACCAAGTTTCGATCGATGAATATGTATACGGAAATCTGAATGGTGGTGGACCGGAGTTTGTTTTTAAAACCCATCATGGAGATATATATTTAAGAAAGAAGAAGTAGTTTTCATTAATGCTGGATATCACTCTTATAATGTAATAGTGATCTGGTTAATTGAGTTGACTAAACAAAGTGAGTGGATTTATAAATTCAAAGGTATAACACTGCTGATTAAATACGTTTGTAAAAATTGAATTAATAAATAGTTTAGAGAATTCTTAAATGGAAAAAACTTTTTCTGACCGAACCATACTTAACAGAGCACTTCGAGTCTTTTTTGAAGATGCTTTGCAATCAAAGTTATGTGAAAAAATACGAGACATACCAGAATTGTCCAGGGAAAAGGGTGGGGGATGTGTATTATGGAAAGAGCGAGAATTGGTACAATCCTTACTTAAAAACTCAAATACTTAATTAATACCTCATTTTTCCATCATTTGTTTGAAGCTTGATTTTATTGGAATACAATCATGTTTAAAAACTATTTTACAACTGCTTTAAGAAATATCAGGAAGTACAAAACTTTTTCTTCAATTAATATTTTAGGATTAGCTCTTGGTATTGCAGCCTCCAGTCTTATTCTTTTATGGGTAGAGGATGAACTTAGTTACGATAAATATCATAATAATCTTGATAATTTATACAAGATTGTGCTTAATGTTGAAGGGGAATGGTGGGGTTCCAGTAATTGGGCTTTATCCCCTATACTTAAACAACAATATCCGGAAGTTGAACGAGCTACAAGATATGCTGATAGAACAAGGCTTCTGGAATATCGGGAAAATAGGTTTTATGAATCCGGAGCATTTGTTGATGAAGATTTTCTCGAGATGTTTTCATACCAGTTTATTGAGGGAAACCCGGAAACAGCTCTGTCGACAATTAACTCAATTATTCTTACCGAAGAAACGGCTATAAAATATTTTGCATCTGAAGACCCGATGGGTAAGATTCTGACAATGAATAACGAAACAAATTTTACAGTAACCGGGATTATTGAAAATGTGCCGTCAAGTTCTACCTTTCAGTTTAATTTTCTTGCTCCGGTTGAAATTTTTGGAGAAGAAAGATTAAATAGCTGGTGGGTTGAAAGCACATCATACCTTCTTCTCAAAAAAAATACTCAAATTGAAAATTTTACTGAAAAAATCTCAGGTATTGTAATGAAATATGATACCAGAACCCAGCAAAATATAGAGATCTCCCTTCAGCCTTATAAACGACTTCATCTTTATTCATTAAGTGGAACAGGACCTGTTTTATACGTGTATATTTTTTCGTTGATTGCACTGCTTATTCTTCTTATTGCCTGTATCAATTATATTAACCTTTCTACTGCAAGAGCAAGAAACCGGGCAAAAGAAATCGGTATGAGAAAAGTTGTAGGAGCGGCGAAAACAAATATTATCAGACAGTTTCTTTACGAATCGATAATTTTATCCTTTATCGCCTTAGTGATTGCCGTAATAATGATTACTTTCTTTCTCCCGGCTTTTAATATTCTTTCCGGTAAACAATTGTTTTTAAATATAACTGGAAATCTATCTCATATTATTGGATTAATAGGTATTGCACTGTTTACAGGATTGATTTCCGGTAGTTACCCCGCTCTTATCCTTTCATCTTTTAAACCTGTAATTGTGTTGAAAACGTCAATGAGTTCCGGTTCTGGTAAATCATTGTTTAGAAAAATTCTTGTTGTTAGCCAATTTTCTGCTGCGATTATATTGATTATTAGTACAGTAATAATCTATAAGCAACTTAATTATATCAGAAATAAAGATTTGGGATTTAACAGAGAACACATCGTAATAATTCCGTTAAATGAAATATTAAGCAGGAATTACGAATCTTATAAAAATGAGATTCTCCAAAATCCTAAAATAATAAATGTTACAACAGCATCAAACATGCCAACCGGAATCGGAAATATTAATCCGGTTTACTGGGAGGGACAAACTACAGAAAATTATAAAACAATTAACTGGGCTGCAGTTGATTATGATTATTTTGATACATTTGAAATGACCATTGTTGACGGAAGAAAATTTTTAAGGGAGTATTCTACCGATCTTCAAAATTATATCATAAATGAAGAAGCTGTTAAACTAATGGGCTTTGAATCAGTTATTGGAAAAATGTTTTCAATCTGGGAAAATGAAGGTCGAATAATAGGTGTGGTAAAGAATTTTCATTCCAATTCTTTGCACAGTGAAATTGTTCCCGTCGTATTTACTATTGATCCGAACTGGAGCTGGAGCCTTTCCAGAATTTTTGTTAAAATAACACCGGATAATATATCAGAAACTTTAGATTATTTAAAGAGTGTGACGGCAAAATTTGTTCCTGATTATCCGTTTGATTATTCATTCCTTGATGAGCATTTTGACAGGCAGTACCGGGGAGATCGGCAGATCGGAACAATTTTTAAGTACTTCAGTATCATTGCTATATTTATATCTTGTCTGGGATTGATTGGATTGACAGTCTACATGGCGGAGCAGAAAACGAAAGAAATAGGTATTCGCAGAGTTTTTGGAGCTTCAAAATCTTTTATAATGATGCTGTTATCTAAAGAATTCTTAACCTTAATTGGAATTGCAAATATAATTGCCTGGCCCATAGCTTACATAGTAATAGAGAAATTATTAGACAGTTATGCATATAAAACAGGTATTTCAATATGGATATTTATTTCAGCAGGTATATTCACACTATTATTAGCTTTCTTTACTATTAGTTTGCAAATAATGAAAGCTGCACGCACAAATCCTGTTGAAACATTAAAATACGAATAGGATTCTTATTTGTGCCTGGAATTCACCGGGAAGATACACAAGGAATTTCCCAAATGTCGTATCTGCTTTTTATCGATCAAATCCTGTATCGCACGTTAGAACATGTGGACAAAAATGCAGGATGCCAACAGCTTCATTGCTGCAGAATGTGAAAAGGATGGGCGGCTTATATTAGCGGATGTAGCATCAGGATACCGGGGCTGGTGAAGGGAAACAATAATAGTATAATACGAAATCCGTCTTTTATTGATTTATATGGGATTATATTGTAATTTGCATTAGAATGTTATGCTAATTATTATATCTCAAACTAACTAATTAACCATTGACAGTGAGTGGGATCGAGATCAGGGGAGAGAAACTGGAAGATGTACAGCAGAAGTTTAAAAAGCCTGAAATAGTACCATGGACCGATATCAACAGTTGGTGGGGTGCAAAAGAAATTTAAACAAATGAAAATATGTAAGTCACCAATATTTATAATATGTTCTATATTGTTTACTGTAGTTATTGCGAAAGGTCAAACAACTTTGCGGGATACAGTGCCACAGGATGATTTTGCTTCATCTTCAGAAAAAGTAGCTTTAATGGTTGCAAGTTTAACGCCTAAAGGTTGGGAGCTTTATGATAAGGTTTTACAATTCATACCGGAAAATCTGTACGAGCAAATTAATGGCCGGGCTGAATACTATCTTTCTTTTAATATGATTACAATGACTTTCGTTAGTTTCAGAAAAAGCGCTGATAATACAAACTTCATTAACCTGTCAATTTATGATATGAGTACTCCATCTAATGCTTTTGGTGTTTTTTCCGGAGAACGGTCATTAGAAGCACTACCACTCAAACTTGGCAGGGATTCTTACCGCTCAAAAGCGAATTATTATATCTGGCAAGGTCAGTATTATATTCAGATAATTGCTACGGACACAACTCCTGAGATACGAAAGATTGGTATGGATCTGGCCGAAAAATTAACTGATAACCTTCAAGATTCAGGTCAGCCTGTTTGGGGTTTGAAAGCCCTGCCCGTAAATAATCGAGTACCACAGTCTGTTCAATACTTCTTAATTGACGCTTTAGGATACAGTTTTTTACGAAATACCTACACAGCAAAATATTATAAAAACAAAATAGAGGTATCTGTTTTTCTCTCACAGCAAGATTCTCCTGAATCTGTGAGAACAATTATTATTAAATTAAAAGAACATGTAAATAAGTACGGTAAAGGAGTTGATCTCCTTTCTGTGGATGGTATTGAATTGCTATCATGTGATATGGGCAAGTATTATGACGTAATCTTTCAGAAAGGTTGTTTAGCTGCCGGAGTAATTGGAGTGAAGGACAAAGAACTGGCAATAGGTGCGGCAATCGACCTTTGGAAGCAACTTAAAACTGAATAGACCAGATTTTTAATAAAATACACTTCATATTGTATCATAATGTTAAATGATTTATAAATTTATTGATTCTAACCCAACTTTTGGAGGATTACTCTTATGAAAAGTAAAAAGAATTATGGTTCCATGAATCGGAGGGAGTTTAATAAGTCTCTATTAACTGTTGCAGTCGGCGCTCCCCTTTTTATTTCGGGAGATTTAGTCTCGAAAGCTTCAACAAAACCTGAAAAATCAGATCGTAGGAATGAACAGTCTACTATGACTTATCGGAAACTGGGTCGAACAAATTTTATGTCCAGCCGGTTAGTTTTTGGTTGTGGAGCTGCCTTGGCAGGTGGAAAAGCTGTGCGTTTGTTAGATCGGGCGTTTGAGGTGGGGATAAACCATTATGATGTCGGTTCAGATATTGTTTATAAAGGGAGCGAAAGCAGTTTGTCGCCGTTTTTGAAAGCAAACAAGGGCAATATTTGGATTACATCAAAAGCACCATTATCTCTGTATGGTATTAAACCGGAAGATCAGGTTACTTTAGAGCAAACAAAAGCAGCCGCTAATTCCTGGACAAAATTGCTAAATCAAAGTTTAAAAGATCTTCAGACTGAATATATCGATGCATATTATTTGATGGCTGTTAATAATCCTGCTATTATAAGCAGTGAAGAGATTTACAAGGCGTTTCTTGATGCAAAAGCTGCCGGTAAAGTTGGTTATTTTGGCCTTAGTACTCATAAGAATGCAAAAAATGTACTCGCAGCTGCAATTAAAACAGGTTGGTATGATTTAGCGATGATAGGAATTACGCCTGCAGGATGGTACGACTGGACAACAAAGGAGATTGAGAAAGATACTCCTTCATTAATAGCTCTTCAACCCTTACTTAAAGAGGCTCGAAAAACCGGTATCGGATTAATTGGGATGAAAGCAGTTAGATTAATGGCACCTGCACAAGTAGCGGGTAAGGGTAATGTATCTGCTTTTGATAAATTTTTTAATAAAAAATTATTAGAATCTCCTTTAACTCCTTTTCAACAGGCCTACGCATATGTGCTTGAAAATGGATTAGATGTAGTAAATTCCGACATGCAAAATTTTACGCATTTGGAAGAGAATATCGTGGCAGCAGCAACTTCGCATACATATTTTAGTTAATTTAAGCACTTGAGTGTAGTTATTCATAATCATATAAATCATAAGTTGTATCAACCGGGCTCCGCATATAATATTTATTAAAAATATTAGTATTATATGGAATCCGTTTTTGCTTGGATATATGAGTGTTATATGATAACTTGCAGTAAAAGATAATGTTAGAAAAAAAAATACCTTCAACAGCCAAAGACGAAGAAACAATGTTTACCATGAAGAGGTTGTATTTGAGTTTGTTAATTGTTTTTACTCTGTTTGCTATTTGCATTCTCTCGGGCTGTGAAGGCTCGCAAAGAGATTACTCAAAGGAAAAGAATAGCGTTACAAGTATCGTCTCAGATGACTCAGCTTTAAACATTAAGGAGCGCCTTGGTAAGTTGCTGTTTTTTGAAGAGAGTCTTTCAACACCACCAGGACAAGCTTGTTCAACCTGCCACTCTCCGGAAATAGCCTTTGCTGACCCGGAATCAGATTTACCGGTTTCAAAAGGGGCCCGTCCTGGTCTGTATGGCAGTCGAAATGATATGACAATTACCTATGCTGCTTTTATACCGCCTTTGCACCTCAACAAAGAGGAGGGCATATGGGTTGGTGGACTATTCTGGGATGGACGGGTTAATTCTTTGGCTGAGCAGGCTCTGGTTCCACCGCTAAATCCTCTGGAAATGGCCAATCCTGACACGCTGACTATTGCAGGGAAACTACGAGCCCTTAGCTATTCTGCTCTTTTCACTGAAGTATACGGACCCGATGCTTTGAGCAATCCTGACACAGCTTTTCTAAATATGGCAGATGCTATTGAAGCTTATGAGAAAACATCCGAGGTGAGTCCATTCAGCTCGAAGTACGACCACTGGCTGCGGGGTGAAACTGAACTAAGTATGCAGGAACTGCGTGGACTAAAACTTTTTGAAGCTGAGGATAAGGGTAATTGTGCTGCCTGTCACCCAAACAAGCCTGCTGAGGACGGCTCACAACCACTTTTCACTGATTTTACATATGATAACCTTGGTACACCACTGAACCCGGAAAATCCTTTCTACACTTTGCCATTGGAGCTGAATCCCGACGGCTTCGCATTCGTTGACCTGGGTTTGGGCAAGACTGTTAATGATCCGGCGCAGAATGGCAAGTTTCGTGTGCCAACTCTTCGTAACGTGGCGATCACCCATCCCTACATGCATAATGGTGTTTTTAAGACACTGTTCAGTGTGGTGGCCTTCTACAATACCCGTGACCTGGCTTCATGGCCAACCGCGGAAGTCTCTGCGAATGTAAACATGGAGGAAATGGGGGACCTGGGGCTGACTAACCAGGAACTGGAGGATCTGGTCATTTTCCTAAGAACCCTAACCGATCATTGGAATGAGTTAGATTCAATTCAACAATGAATTGGGGAATTACTAAATAGAAAAACAGCAAGGACGTTTCTTGTGGGTGACCCTGCCCGGGTATATTGATAAGTGAAATACAATCTAATAGATTACAAAAACAAAAAATGAACATGCAGAAAAATGTAAATTATAAACTTGAACAAATAGGTATAATAAAAACGCCATATCAGGAATATGCGCCATATCAGCCTTTAGATACAGATGAAGAAGGTTTTTGTATAATAATTGATAATCAATATATCGATGGTCTCAGGGAACTCAGGAAATTCCATTATATATATGTTATCTATTTTGCACATCGAGTAACTCGTAAAGCAGAAATGATGGTATCTCCGCCATGGGCTGATGGGAAAAAAGTGGGCGTTTTTTCCAGCAGATCTCCAGTTCGACCTAATCCTATTGGTTTAAGTATTGTTCGCATTAAAAGCATTGTTGAAAATAGAATTTATACGTCAGGATTGGACGTGTTCGATGGAACGCCATTACTTGACATTAAACCATATATAAAAGATCTTGATACTAAATCTGATGCTAATTATGGGTGGATTGAAGAAATGAATGATATGGATCATTTAATATTACACATTAAAGGTATCCCACATAATTATTAATAGAGATAATAGAATTTTGACAGATAATTGTTGCCGACAAAAAAATTCACCGGAAAGCTAACTATAGCTTTCACATTTATCATATCAATCTTAAGTCTGTTATACATAGATCTGCCGGATCATTAAATCCCTCCCCATTAATCTTACAAAACACAGGGTATATCAAACGGGTTCCGGATATTATATTTATTAAAAAAGGAGTATTATATGGAATCCGCTTTTACTTGGATATATGAGTATTATATGATATTTTGCGGGAGAATATAATGTTATTTAACCTTTTAAAAGGAGGAAAAAGAAAATGTACTATATTGTTGATACAGACAAGACTTTTGAACAAGCTTCAATCGACCTTGAATCTTCAGTCAAAAACCTGGGATTCGGTGTTCTTCATGTTCACGATCTCGGGGAAACATTTCGAAGTAAAGGTATTGATTTTGCAGAAAACTGTAGAGTATTTGAGGTTTGTAATCCGACTTATGCAGCTAAATTACTTTCAGTCGATATGAAACTTAATATGGCTTTACCCTGTCGTATTTCAATATTTACAGAAAAGGGCTCTACCAAAATCGGCTTAATAAGACCATCTCAAATGCTTACTGAATTATCAGAAACCCCGGCTCTCTTAGAAGTTGCAAATGAAGTGGAAGAAAAAACAATTCAGATGATAAATAGAACTAAATGATGCTCTGCAATCAAAGTTATGTGA
>Ga0307992_1001066_pt1 | contig 16482 bp, 11 predicted proteins | sample EllFjometagen133_FD_203162 | JGI IMG/M metagenome (GOLD analysis project Ga0307992, IMG submission 203162) | Marine microbial communities from Ellis Fjord, Antarctic Ocean - #133 | ecosystem: Environmental > Aquatic > Marine > Unclassified | place: Southern Ocean | collected 2014-10-08
TCATTATACAGAAAAATTATGGATGATGGATTTGGGTGGTAAGTTCTAAGTTGAGAGCTATGAGTGTATCATTGCAAGAAGCTTAATGTAGGGGAGACTCTTGAGTCTCCCGTTGGGAAATAGGGCGGGTCAAGACCCGCCCGTACAAGGAATGCAGAGTAATTATGAATGATGGATTATGGATAATCGTGAAACGTAAATAGTAAAAAGTGAAACGTAAGATGTGAGAAGAAAATAATAATATTAGGCGGGTCATCCTGCCTGTGCAGATGAATATCGGTAAAGCGACAGGAAGTGCCTGCACACCAAAGCCTTGGCGTAGGTGTGTCATCCCGAGCCCCGAAGCTTCGGGGAGGGATCTATTCATGGTACAGAATAATTATGAATGATGGATTATGGATAATCGTGAAACGTAAATCGTAAAATGTAAATATCAACATCAGACCTTAGTCATCCTGAAAAGTTTGCCGGTGGCAAGCTTATTCAGGATCTCTATGAGCATTTGATTCTCAACTCCATAAGAAATAATGGTTTATTTTCGTATTCAATTTACCTATCTTAATAAAAGCGAAAATAAAGAAGAGGTGAGGTATGAGTGATTTATGTCCGGTTTGTGGAAATCCGTCTAAAAATGCAATGTCCAGCTATCCGAGTGGTTTTAGTATTAATTGCCCAAGATGTGGTCATTATTTCATTAATGACATGGGGCTAAATGATATGAGGTTTAAGAATGATCTTGATTGGGTTAAACTTTCTGGTTTCTTAAGAAATAATCAAAGATTTATTTTAAAAGATACTAACTATCAAGAGATTATTTCAAAAACAAGAATGCCAAATCCAGCTGAAAAAGCTGATAATATATTATTATATCTTGAGGAAAGATACAAAACACCTGGGGATAAAATTGATTTAACCGATGCCACTACTAATATCATACCAGAGATCGAAGGATATGCGTATATAAAAAATTTAGAAGAACAGAATTATTTATTAAGGGAGTATCTAAAGGTGGAAAAAGAGTTTGTAAGGTTTGAACCAAAATATATAGTCATTACTCCAAAAGGGTGGGATTATATTTCGAAACTTTTAAAGCCAAATCAAGACAGCAATACCGCATTTATCGCCATGTGGTTTGATCCGACTGTAAAGAATACTAGAGATGTTATTAAGCAATCTTTAAGAGATGCAGGGTATGAACCCAAAATAGTCGATGAAATTGAACATAATGATGATGTTACTGACAAGATAATTACTTTAATTAATAGAGCGCGATTTATTATTGCAGATTTTACAGAACAAAGAGCAGGTGTTTATTATGAAGCGGGATATGCAAAAGGAATAAATATACCAGTTATTCATACTGTAAAAGAAAATGAGATAGAAAAACTACATTTTGACATAAATCATCAAAATTTTATTTCATGGGACGAAACCAATTTAAGTGAATTTCAGAAAAAACTCACAGATAGAATAACAGCCACTATTGGTGATGGACCACTTATAATCAATAATTAAAAATAGAGTAGGAAATTAAAATGGAATTAAATGATATTTTAGATTTGTTTTATAAAGATATGAGTCAAATTCAGCTTTATAAAAATGCCATGAAGGAATTAACGAAAAAAGAAATTGAAAAATTGAGTAATGAAAAAGAACTTCTTAAAAAACAAAATTTTCCTTTGGAAGTACCCACATCTTTTCAAAATATGGCATTTACAAATCCAATTAGTGGAAAAGCTGTTTTTTATGGTAAAAGTGAAAAAACTATAGATAAAAAAATAACTTCAGTATTTTTGCACAGGAATAAGCAGTACTGTTGGTTGTTCGCAGAAGCATATGAGTTGTTCGAAAACTTTATTCAAAATATTTATGCCTTTCTTGGACAAAAGGATATAAATAATTGGCTTTTAAGTGATTTTGGTAATGAGACCTATGATAACCTCGCTGAAAAACCTTTTAATTGGTATGTAGAAAAAGCAAATAAGAAAAATAATATACCTAAAAGCATTATAAATAGATTAAAAAAGCTATACCCTGATTTAGACGGGAAATTAAAGAATAATGCACTTAGTGTTAATCTTGATCTTATAATTGTTTTAATCCAAGATTTAAGACATAATATTGTTCATAATTCGGGAAAAGTTTTTAATAAAGACAGTTTTATTGATGGAATCCTTAAAAATAGTGGGATTTACAATAATGGCAATCCTAATAAAGAAAATATTGATTATATAAATCAGTTTTTTGGAAAAGATCAATACGAAAATACAATTTTATTTCTTGAAAAATCTTATGATAAAATATCTCAACCACCATATACAAATGTTTTTGACACTACAATAAACAACCTGATGGGGAGTGTATATATTATATATAATGAGGTAATAGGATCGCAATCAGATAAAAAAATCTAAAACAAGTTCAGAATGACCATATATGTTGTTTTTATCGTTTATATTGTTTCCGAAATCATGAATAGATCTCTCCGCTTCGCTCCGCTCCGGTCGAGATGACAGCTCATATGCTGAATCTTCGCTGGGCGAGCAAGTTCAGGATGACTAAATTGTGAGGTTCATCGTTTATAGTTTATAGTTTCCAGAATCATGAATAGATCTCTTCCGTCAGCTGACGGATCGAGATGACACACTTTCGCTGAATCTTCAGTGGACAAGCTAGTTTAGGATGACTGGTTGTTGTAAACCATTATCTATTATAGATTTGAAAATCACATTCTCACAGAAATCTCCCTACGGGACCCCTTCGGGGCTGAAACGACCCCGAATCCTCGGGGTCGTTTCAGGATGACGCGGGGTTGGTGTTAATATTAACATTTTACATCTCACGTCTTACGTTTCACGAATTTATAGTTCATCGTTTATAATTTATAGTTTCTTAAAATCATGAATATATTTCTCCACTTCTCTCCGCTCCGGTCGAGATGACACATCTACGCTGAAGCACAGCCTACGTAGACGTAGTAGGCCTTCGCTAGTTCGGCATTTCTGTCATTTTCTAACTTCTCACGATTTACGTTTCACGGGGCACCCATAACTTACCATTCACAATTCATAACTAAAATATTTAGCGCCAAAAAAGAAAAGGGACGCTCGCGAACGTCCCCTACAATTTCTAAATAAATTTTAATACTAAACTCCAACGATCCTCTCTTTATACATCGCAAGAGCCTCATCCAAGCGTTCTGTGGCACCTTCTTTGCCGGCGTTATGCGAAGGATGAATATAAAGTTTTACGCCTCTATCGGCCAATATTTCGGCGACGGTGGTAATGGTCATCCAGACAGTAGTGATAAATGCCATAGTAGAGACCGGGCCTATCTTGTCGACGTGACCTTTCAGATCAACCGATGCATCTTCGATAGGTGCGCAAGTATCCACGACGATATCAGCGATGTCAAAGATGGTCTTGCCGCAGGAATGGCGTGTTTTCTTGCCTTTTGCCGCTGCAGCTGAACCATAAGCGATTACTTTCATGCCTTTTTCTTTGGCTCTAAGTGCTATATCAATATTGACATTGTTAATTCCTGAGTGTGAAAAAACCCACATACAATCACTGGTATCAAAATTATAACCTTTCATGATCTGGTCGCCATAGCCTTCAACGCGTTCGAGAAAAACGAACTGATGTACGCCCATATCACCGACAATATGTGTAAAAAAGCTTAAGGGTAGTTCGCACATGGGATGAAATCCTACGAATCCACCGATACGTGGATACATTTCTTCAATAGGAAGCGTTGCATGGCCGCACCCGAAGGTATGAACCCAGCGTTTTTGTTCTATGGTATCTGCCATGACCAATGCGGCTTTCATGATATTTTCTTTTTGTGTTTCCTGAATGTTGTTCATGACCGAGTTTACATTTGACAGCCATTCCATTGCTAATTTCATTTTCATTCCTCTATTTTAATGGTTTTTTAATATTTTGATTAAATGCCCAGGTTGCCAGCAAGAACATAAGGCAGGCCGAGGCGATAAGAATTGTCGTTATATGTTGAATTCCCCAGGTTCTTGAGACAAATCCAACAAGCAAGTTCAATAATGTATTTCCAAGTAATGCAATAACTAATGCAAATGAGAAGGCAATGCCGGAAAGTTTCGCGTAACGTTCTCCAACGTATCCCAGCATAACGGGGAAACCCGACGCAAGTCCCATTCCAAGAAGAAAATAGGATACCCAGATCATGGCAAGTGAACCCGATACCTGCACTAAGACAAGTGATATGGCGATCAAGATGCAGGAAAGTGAAAAAACACGAATAGGCCTTATCTTTTTAAGCACATAGATCAGTATTAAACGGGCGACGGTCATTCCCACGATCAGCATGGTCAGTGAGAACAATGCTTTATCATCCGCCAAACCATGAATATCCTTCAAATAGGATGTTGTCCAGTTGTTCGATATTCCTTCCACAGCACTCTGGAAGAAGAGCACAAATGCAAATAGGATCAAAACCTTATCTTTGAACATTGAGAATACTTTTTTTAAAGGGATACCCTGCTGTTGTTTGGGTGGGGGGAAAGGAATAAGCATAAAATAGATCACCGGCAGCAACAAAAAGATCGCTGTTCCAAGTAAGACAGATTGATATGAAAAATGTTTTGTCAGCAATCCTGTGATCAAAGGCAGTGAAAGCGCACCTAATCCGTAGAAAACTCCCAGAAGGCTCAGATTGGAACTCTTGTTTTCCGCGCTGACATCCGCAGCCAGAGCATTGGTCGCGCCATTGATCATACCGCCCGTTATTCCAATAAAGAAAAAAGCGGCCTGAATTAATGGAAAAGAACCTGCGTAAACGATAAGAACAATACAAGCAATGATCAAAACAGATGAAATGGTCAAAAGAAGCTTATAGCCAAAACGATCAACAATAGCGCCAAAGAACAGTGAGCCGATGAGGATACCCAAAGGCAATAGAGAAGCGAGGCTCCCCGCGGAAAGTTTATCCAGTAGGAATTTATCAACGAGAAAGGTATTGATCGTTCCTAGGGATAACATCGCGATCCCGAAGAGAAACATACCAAAACATGCGGCTATAAAAGCCAGATTACTTTTTTTCATTTATCCTTCTTTATGTATTTAACATGGCAAGACGCCCGGCTCCGATGAGTCCGGCGTGTTTTCCAAGTGTGGTTGCTTCAAGTGAAACTTGCGTGATACTGATGGGCTGTGCCCATTTTTTAGCTTCTTCCAAGATCCGCGGGATAAATTGTACAGCCGGACCAAATACACCACCGCCCAGAATGATCTTTTCGGGATTGAATAGTGAGACATAGTTCGCAACGGCCATTCCCCAAAGCTCTATACACTGGTCAAAGGTCTCAATTGCAAGCGGATCACCGTTTTCAAACGCTTTAAAAACATCTTCAGATCGCAACTTGTCGGGATCCAACTCACCCTTGTATCCTTCAGTATTTTTCAGTATCTCTTTTGCGGTACGTGCAATACCATCACCGGAGGCATAGTATTCAAAATTTCCACACGCATTAAATTTTTTATCATAAGGCCGTTGCAAAGCCATCCACCCGGTAGCACCTGCAATATCACCGTGTCCTCTCAATATCTTACCATCTATCAAAATGCCTGCTCCGATACCCGTGCCAACTGCAACAAAGATGGCGTTCTTTGCTCCTTTTGCCGACCCTAACCAAGTTTCACCCAGAATATAACAGGCGCGATCACTATCAATGGAGATATTTATATTCTTTGGTACTGCTTGTAAAAGATGATGCATAAGAGGGTATTCTTCCCAATCCGGAATATTGGGCGCCCAGATCTTTCCGCTTTCATGATATACAATACCCGGAACGCATACACCGAGCGAAACAGGTTCAAAGCTATCAGTGTGGGCGTAATAAAGCAACGAATCGATTAGGTTAATCATTTTATCAGCAACATCTTTTCCACCCACACCATTAAGTTTGAGTGTTTCTTCCTTAAGTATCATGCCCTGTTCGTTGAACAAAGCTGCTGCTATCTTGGTCCCCCCGCAATCTACCGCAATAAAACATTTATTATTCATACATAATTCCTTAAACATCAGGTTCTTAGGTAATTGTCTTCATATTTAAGAGTTTGATTTTACTTTATGTCGCCTAACTGGATTCCAGAAAAGCTGTTAAAGTTTAGAGGAAATTTGATATGAAGTCAAGAAGAAAGTTGTGAGTGGTGTGTGGTAAGTGATGAGTGGATTATTTAATATGTGATTTGTGCCACACCATTAAATTATGATTTTATTTTGTGTTATATACTCTTTAACTTCAACAAAAATCAGGAAATCAAGATGAAAAGAGAAGGGGCAATTCTAAGAAAGAGTTATGACTTTGCATTGGAAATCGTGAAACTTTACGATGATATCAGAGAAAATAAAAAAGAGTTTACTTTAAGCAAACAATTAGCCAGAAGTGGAACGTCAATAGGAGCAAATGTTACGGAAGCTCAGCATGCGGAAAGCAGACTGGATTTTATACATAAATTGGCAATATCTCAAAAAGAATGTAATGAAACGATATTCTGGCTAAATCTACTCAAGGATTCAAGCTATATAACTGTGATCAAATATGAGGAATTGAATTCTAAAACCAACAAATTGTTAAAAATGATCAGTTCAGCAATAATTACTTCAAAAAACATCTTAAAACGCACATAATCTCTTTGGGTACTCACAACTTATTAAGGGGTACTCCACCACTCGCCACTCACAACTATATTTGAAGTTCTTCCGCAGTGATCAATGCAAGTCTTCCCGCCCCGATAAGACCGGCCTGATTCCCCAATTGAGACAATTCAATCGTAACGTCCTGCATACTGATGGGTTGTGCCCATTTGGCAGCTTCTTCATAAATACGGTGTTTAAACTGAGTAGCAGGTCCAAAAACTGAACCGCCAAGAATGACTTTACTGGGATTGAAGACAGAAATAATATTTGCAATGGAAATACCCCAATAACGGATAGCATCTTCGATGACTTTATCTGCGACAGGATCCTCATATTTATAGGCATTGAAGACATCCTGGACATTAATATCCGTTTTGTTCAATAAACCATCATAGTCTTTTATATTTTTTGCCATTTCAAATGCTCTGGAGGCAATACCTTTGCCGGAAGCATAATATTCCAGAAACCCACACTTCGTATATTCCTTATCATGAGCTTCATCTAACGACATCCAGCCGATAGCACCTGCGATATTACTATTGCCTCGTAAAATTCTGCCATCGATCATAATTCCGGCATATATACCGGAGCCAACGGAATAATAAATTGCATTTTTATACCCTTTGGCCGCTCCTTTCCAGTGTTCTCCAAGAATGTGACAGCATCTGTCGGACATAATCCTGATAGGATAGTCGTATTTTTTTAGATCTTCAAGCAGGGGATAGTTGCGCCAACCGGGAATATTGGGCGCCCAGACAACGCCGGTATTTTCATAATAGATACCGGGAACTGAAATTCCGATCGCTTTCACACTTAGCTGATGGCTCTGTGATTTCTTAATAAAATCATCAATCTGTTGACAAATAAAACGACCCACTTGGGTTGCACGAAGGTCGCCCAAAGGTCTTTTTTTACTTTCAACCAGTTCGCCATCGGTTCTAAAAAGTGCCGTACTAATCTTATTTGCCGTCAGGTCGATCGCGATGACTGCCATTTACATACTCCGTGATAATTATTATACTGAATATAATAGCAAATTCGAGAATAATTTAAAAGTCTTAAGTTTATGGTCTAGGAGTTTAGAACTTTACTTAGAGAGTAATAGTGAATAAAATCCAATGCTGAATGTGATAGGTATCTGCAAATATCCCTGTCTCGTTAATCCTGTTATCTTGTCTAAAATAAATCCTGATCATCCCTTAATTATGTCTAAAAAGATCCGGTCAAACAATTAAGTTGACAAAAGAACAAAATTCTTTTATGTTTTAATGTTTCCGGCAACGGTTACAACCAATAAAAAAATCAGCTAAACAGAATTAAACAGAACACGCAGTTACAGGATTACCTGAAAGCAACATGCATAATGCAAGGAGATTTATGATGCGTAAACGATCAAAGATCCTTCTAATGCTTGCTCTTGCCCTCATCCTGCCATTCAGTGCAATGGCAGCCGGTGGTAAGATATCGGGTTTGATCTTCGACGATCAAAACAAAGAAGCATTAGTTGCCGCGAATATCATGATCACAGAGAAATGGGATAATGATATTGCAGTAGAGTTAGAAACAGTACGAGGAACTTTTTCAGATAATGATGGATATTTTGTCCTCTTAAATGTAAGTCCCGGTACTTATACTTTGAAAGTTTCCATGATGGGATTTACAGATTTTATCATGGAAAAGGTCAGAGTCAACCTAAACAGAAGTATTCAGCTTGAATTTCCTATGATTCAAAAAGCGATCTCACTTGACGCAGTTACGGTTGTAGCTGAAAAAGAGATTATCAAAGCGGATCTTGCTTCATCACAAGAGATTATTTCCAAAGAACGGCTTGAAGACGCTCCTGTTTTACGCATGGATGAATTTATTGCAAATATGAAGGGTGTTGAACTTGTGTCCGATGCCGATGGTGCCGGATTAAGCATCCGTGGTGGTGAAGTTTCTGAGACCGACATACAGATCGACGGTATTTCATCCCGTGATGCCCGTTCCGGAAATTCATATTTATCTATCAATTCATCTTCGGTTGAAGAATTACAGGTTCTTACTGGCGGGTTTGAAGCCAAATATGGCGGTATTCAATCCGGGTTGGTCAACGTAGTCACCAAAGAAGGCTCACGCGAAAAATTTGATTTCTCAGGTCGTTTCAATTATACTCCGGCAGGTCAACAACGTTTCTTTGGAATTAATCCTTGGAGTGAGGATGGATTGATTTACAGAATATATGCCGATACAAGTGAAACAGGATTTGCTTATATTGGAACGGAAGACGATACCTCAGGTACGATTCCAATTGAATTTTCCAGCTTCAAAGGGTGGAATAACAAACGAGAAGGTCGACGCAATTATGAAAGTGCAGGCTTACCGGCCGGAAGATTAACCCCGGAACAAAAACGGCAATTATGGCTAATTCAACACCCCAGCTATGATGTAGCTGCTCATCCGGATATTTACTTTGAAGGAACCTTAACAGGTCCTTTACCCTTTACACCCAATTCAACTTTTATGTTGGCGGGCAAGGTTGAACGATCCGAATTTGCTTATCCCATAGGACCAAGAGATTCGTATTTTGATTGGAACAGTCATTTAAAAATAACCATGCATCCAACAGATAAAACGAAGATCAGTATTAGTGGAATGTATGCGAATATGTCAACCAACACGACAAGTCGTCCAAGTACTGTCGGTGGTGGATTACAGGATTATTCAAGTCGATTTGGCTTTTTAAGCAATTCCCAACAAGCCGTATTCCAACAAGCCAGTATTCTATCCAATTACACAATGATGTATAACAAAAGTTTTTTGCAATATCTGGACCAAACTTGGTTTATGGGTGGCATAAAATTAAATCATGCATTATCACCAACTTCCTATTTTACGCTTGAAGCGCAAGTTAACTATCAGGATAATAACATTGAACCCATGTCCGTTGATCCTGCACTTGAATCTTCATGGGTTGATCTTGATACATCATTAAAAGTACTTAATTTTCCAACGATCGGAACCCCAAATGGTTCTACCAACTATGCAAGGGACCTGGTTGATCTATTCACTATTTATGGTGGTTTACAGGCTGTTGATTCTTCGTACACTTTAAGCACGAATGTTAAGGGAAATTATACCGCACAATTGGGGCAATATCACCAGTTTGAAGCGGGATTTAATGTAAATTATACACACTCGTTCACTTATTGCGGAACTTGGTATCAGTCCAGACAGATGTATACGCCCGGAGTTCCAGATACATGGCAATATTATAATGCAAATCCTATTGAAGGGGGCATTTACGTACAAGATAAGCTTGAATTTGAAGGCATGGTAGCAACGATCGGATTGCGCGGGGACTACTTTAATCCACAAAAAGATGAATTTCTCCTGGATAATCCGATAGATCAAGCCTATCCCGATTTTTATAATTTAACGTATCAATACCTACCCGGAAGCTGGGGCTCCTACGAGCGCTGGGTTGTATTTCGCGATATGCTGGATACCCCACCCAATTGGCCAACTAAACCCTATCATGGCGAATTTAAGATATCACCGCGTTTAGGGGTATCGTTTCCAGTCACCGTAAACAGTAAAATGTATTTCAATTACGGACATTTTTATCAACGTCCAAATTATACTTATCTATATAACCTCGCTATTACCGGCGACAGGGCAATATTACCTACACCCGAGTTACCTATGGCAAAAACGGTTTCCTATGAGTTCGGTTATGAACAACGCTTTTTACAAAATTATCTGGCCAATTTTGTAGTCTATTACAAGGATATGTCAAATATCCCTTTACCTAGGACCTATATTAATTACTGGGAAGAGTTTTCGGCTACAAAATATGAACCAGACGGTTACGCAGATATTCGGGGAATTGAATTACGACTTGAAAAAAGTCAGGGCCAATTCTTTACCATGTGGTGTAACCTGGATTATATGCTAAAAAGTTGGGGCGAATCCGGCCTACAGTATATTTACGAAAATCGTATTACGGCTGCAGACGAAGAAAGAAGCGCAAATATTGATAACTTAATGCCAATACCTAAAGCAAATATCGCTTTATCATTTCATACACCTATGACCTTTGGATTGCCCATGGGAGGCATCTATCCTCTAGGCGGATGGAGATTGAACTTAAATTTCAAATGGGTTGATGGCGGTAAAATTGTCTTAAATACTGACCCCATTACCGGCGCACAAGATAAAGTAGATATTCTAGACTACACCAATACCGATCTTAAAGCCGGAAAACGGATCAAAGTAGCAAATCATTATCTAGAACTCGGTGTCACTATTACCAATTTATTGAATCAAAAACGCTTATATGTTGGTGGTATGGGCTTGACCCAATACAATATTTATAAAGAATCCCTAAAATTTCCTTTTGAAGAAGGTGAATTCAAAGGAACAGATAAATGGGGCGAGTGGAACAAAGATTATATAAAAACCGGTTGGTTTGAAGCCCCAATTTACCTAAATCCCCGAAGAGTTGTTATAAGCTTATCGGTTGATATTTAAGGAGATTATGATGACAAGAAAAATAAAATGTTTAATAGGTATAATATTGCTGATCACCTTCTCAGCAATATATGCGCAAAAGAACTACAATGGTGCACCGATGTTCTTAAATGTGAATGCTATAAATTATTCACTTAAAAAGAGCAATGGTGAAGGGCAGTTTTCAAATCAATACAGCTGGATGCTAACTGGGGATAATCGAGACCAAACGGAAGAATGGTATTATCCGGCGGATCAGTGGCACTCACAAATATTGTACCAAATATTCAATCCGCTGTGCTTTGATGATACCGGATTTACAAATGAGACAGGTCAACATCAGATCATACCCTATAAATGTGTAAATTATGCAAAAAATGATTTTTCGCGTGAAAGGAGACGATATCGTCCACCCTATGTTATGGTGGATGGGGTTCCACAATATCAAGAATATCTTTGGGAGATCGATCCGGATATTCCATCTGATATCATTGCGGAATGGGAAGATATCTATGTCGCTTTTGGAATGCGAGCACATGTTAAAATGTACGCCTATAGTAATCAAAATCATGAAAATTATTTTATTTACCAGGCAACAATGAAATTTACGGGTGAAACACGCAGGGGCATTGAACAACCTGATTCATCCGATTTTTATCCTGCTCAAACGGTAAATATGTATTGGCCAATAGAATTTAGTTTTGGACCATCAAAGCAGGGCGAATATATGGTAACAAATGGTTGGCCATATGAAGGTGTTGATGAACTTGACAGTTGGTTTTCGGGAGAGACTCTATTGCCAGGCGGTAATCGTGATTCATTAAAGATCGCGTATTATTGGGATTATAAAACACCGGGTGTAAAAGTCTATCGTAACGGTAGCTCTGATGATACGGGTGATCCCGATAGAGCTAATGGGCATCTTCATTCTCCACAGATCCCGGGATATGCACTTTTACATGCAGCCAAAAACAGTCTAGATAAAGCCAATGATGACCTCGAACAACCGTATTCGATACCTCATGCTGATATTTATAATGATCTATGGGGACGGACGGATATTGGTATTCGTGACACCTATATTGGTAACGATTCAAGAGGTAGATTTCCACTTGATCCTATCAGCGAAGGTTGGATCGGTATAAATGAAAATCAAAAAGGTCCCATGCGCTTTATCACGGTAGGTCCATATGATCTAACCCTTAATTATGATGAAGCAATAAATGATTCTATTTGTGTCGTATACGCGGTGGGCGTTGGATCTATTGATTATAATAAAGCAGATTCCGTCGGTCGGGCATGGTTGAATAGTGAAATTACTGACGAAGAAAAAATGGATATAATCCTTACAGGAAAAGATTCTTTGTCCCAGGCAATGGATCGTGCAAACTGGGTATGGAATCGGGATTTCGACATACCCGATCCGCTTCCGGCACCAGATATGACCGTAACAAGCGACGCAGACAGAATCCTTGTAGAATGGTCGTATCCAGATGAAAACTATTATTTGGATCCTGATACCCATGTTGACGATTGGGATGCCTGGCGGGTCTACCGTAAAAAGGGAGCTGCAATGGTCAATGATCCCGGAGACAATTATAGCGCAGAAAAATGGGAAATAATATACGAGACACATAATAAGTCCGAAATGAATTATATTGATTTGGATGTAACGCGTGGAGTCTCATATTTTTATGCCGTAACAGCCATGGATGACGGAACACAAAATACCGACGGCATATTTCCGGGACAGAAGTTGGAAAGTTCACGCTACGTTAATACAAGTAAACTACCTGCACGTTCATTTAAGGCAGGTTTAAATACCACAACTGAAGTACGCGTTGTACCAAATCCGGCAACTCTTAACGCTGGCGCTATGGGATTCCCAGGCGATGAAAATCAGATCATTTTCGCCTATCTACCGTATAAATGCAAATTAATGATATTTACTGAAACCGGGGATTTGGTTCATGAGTTTGAGCATATTGGGACCGATCAGGAGATTTGGCAGCAAAAGACGGACAACAATCAGTATGTTTCGACTGGAATCTACATTTTATATGTATTGGAAGCTGAGGATGCTGAAGGTAACAAACTTCCAAATGAATATGAAAAATTTGTAATTATTCGTTGATAATGATGAGGTCTATTATGAAAAATAAAATATATCGTGCCTTGATCATATTGATTATCGGATTTCTTCCGATAACAGGGTGGTCGGTAGAAAAAAAGGCTCAAGTGGGATTTCGTTTTCTTGAAAATCCAATTAGTGCCGAAGCCATTGCAATGGGTGGAATGGGCGTTTTGGGAATCGAGAACGCCAATACAGTATTTTGGAATCCTTCAGGTTTGGGCTGGTTAAGCAACAAAACCGATATGACAGCTAATTTCACAAAGGGGATAGCTGACATTAATTATGGAGCATTTGCCGGAGCCTTTCGGCTTGGTAATTCCAGTATGCTTGCAGTGGATATGACTTTTATGGACTATGGTGAATTTAACGGAACTATTCGTGCAGACAATGAAACTGGATTTACTGAGACCGGAACTTTTATACCAACTGCTTATGCGATTGGTTTAAGCTATGCACAACGTGTTTCTGATCGTTTTGCTTATGGAGTGCGATTAAAATATGCATATCAGAATTTAGGTTCAGTTACGGTTTCCACATCAGGAACCGATGTAGATGATTCACTTCTCGTTACCGATGAGATTATGCTTAATCATGGTGAACCCGCCATTGATATTGGTGCAACCTATAAATTTGCCGATAGTGGTATTCGTTTTGGAGCTGTAATTCAAAATGTTTCCAGAGAAGTAACATACGTTCGTGAAGCTTTTCCACTACCATTTTCGGTCAGCTTTAGCTTAAATGCGGATGTCCTTCGATTATTAAATAAAGATAATGATCTTCATAAGGTTATTGTCGGTATTGAGTCTACACACCCTCGGGATTACAAGGAAAAAGTAAAATTTGGAATTGAATATTGTTATTTGAATACATTTTTTATTCGTGCCGGTTATCGGGTTAATTACGATCAACGTGGATTAACATTCGGGCTTGGTTTGAATAAAAAAATTGGTAATACCTCTTTGCGATTTGACTACTCCTATGAAACGTATGGTGTATTTAACGGTGTAAATACATTTACGATAGGAAGTGCCTTTTAAATTGCAAAATACAAACATCTTAGATAATTTTACGAGATGATAACATTTATTAAAAATTGCAGATTATACGATCATCCAGAGCAAATTATTCATTTAGCTTTGGATGGTCCGTATATACATCATATTTCTTATAAATTACCGCATAATGCAGCGGTGATTTTTGACGCAAAAAACTGTATTGTTGCTCCCGGACTGATCGATACGCATGTACACGGAGCGGGCGGCGCCAATCCGACAGATGGAAAGCCAAGTAGTTTACATACGATGGCAAAAACCTTGTGCAAGTTGGGAACGACTGCATTTAATCCCACATCCTTTTATATCAAATCATCAGATAATGCTCATTTGGAAATGATGGGAAGTACTCAAACTCATCCGGATGAAGCCGATTGTCTTGGAATACACTTAGAAGGCCCCTTCATTAACCCTATTAAAAAGGGTGGAATTGCACTTGAATGCCTTGCCATTCCGGATCGTGAAACTTTATCGGATGTCCTGATGAAAACCCGCGGTCAACTTTCTATCATGACCATTGCGCCTGAGCTTCCCTGGAACGACAATGTGATCCAAATGTGTAAAGAATTTGGGGTCGTCGCGTCCTTCGGACATTCCAATGCCGATTATTCCGAAGCCAAAGAGGGATTCGAACAGGGGATGAGCCTTGCCACACATTTAAACAATGCTATGAAAAAATATGATCGGGATGAGGATGCTCCTTTTCAAGCCATCCTAAAAAGTGATGCCTTTGTCCAAATGATCACCGACGGACACCACTTGGATGAAAAGACCATTAAATACTTCTACGAAAGCTTTGGAACTGACAGGATCGTGCTAATAACCGATGGAATTGAATCCTGCGGGCTTCCTGACGGGGAATATTCCTTTAATGGTAGCAAATACCGCTCCGAGAACGGTTTGGCCTTCTATTCGGACGGATCAGGTAAAATAGGGACTTCGTTACCTTTGTTTGATATCATGATGCGATTTAAAGAATTCAGTGGGTGCACTTTGTATGAAGCAATCAAAACAGCAAGTGAGAACCCAGCTAAATGCCTTCATGTTGAAGATCATAAAGGATTTATTAAAGAGGGCTATGATGCGGATCTGATTTTTATTGATAACGATGAAAAGTTGAGTGCTGTTATTAAGTCCGGAAAATTAATTGAGAATTGACCATCTTTCATTAAAGCTTCAGAATGCAGGCAATTAATAATTACGTAATATGAAATATTTTCTTATCAAATTAGTAAAGATCAATAGCCTCATCCGGTAGATCCTGTTATTCCGTCTCTTTCACAAACATCTCAACCAATTTAGGCATCACAGTCACTTCGAGTGGCGTTACACCAAATATCTCACCCTCGGGATTAAGGGTCTTTTCGGGGAAAGTTTCCACTGTAAAATGTTTGCCTGTATAAACGGAAACATGTGGATTTGATAAATGTTGCCCACTATAAACGGTAGGAAGGGCTTTGATGATCTCACCTTTTTTGCAATTCTTAAGAACGATCACCTCGATCACACCATCATCTATAACCGATTCGGGTGATATCTTCATATTCCCACCGAAAATGGTAGAATTTGAGAAATTAACAAGAGCTGCATCAAATTCATGCAAAACACCGTCAACTTCCATCTTGGTATGAAAAGGCTTGTAACGCATAATCTCAACCAGTGCACTGACGGTATAGGCGCCCGTGCCAAACACTTTCTTGTATTTTATCCCATTAATGCATACATCAGTCGGTAAGCCAAAACCGATACTATTCAATGCATAATAATCTTCACCTTCGGTATTGAATTTCATGACATCAACAGCTTTTTTCTTATTGGATAGTATAGCTTTGACACCATCACGCCAAGTTTTCATCCCGATATCCTGTGAAAAAGAATTGCCGGTTCCGACAGGTATAATCGCAAAAGGAGGATATTTTTTAAGTTCTTCATTCTTGATCATTCCGTTTAAAACTTCATACATGGTCCCGTCGCCACCAACGGAAACGAGCATATCACAATCATTCAAGTCAAGATGTTTAACGATCTCAGTTGCATGATCATGATACAAAGTACCGTGGTCAATGATCTCATGTCCCGCATCTGTTAAAGCTTTAATTGCAAGAGGGGCGAGTTCTTTTCCTCTTCCG
>Ga0307992_1001067_pt1 | contig 16468 bp, 11 predicted proteins | sample EllFjometagen133_FD_203162 | JGI IMG/M metagenome (GOLD analysis project Ga0307992, IMG submission 203162) | Marine microbial communities from Ellis Fjord, Antarctic Ocean - #133 | ecosystem: Environmental > Aquatic > Marine > Unclassified | place: Southern Ocean | collected 2014-10-08
AAACAGGTTGTTTCGTAATTGGGCCGTCAGGAAATTCGCGGGCTAAGTTGTTGGTGTCGTTCATCATTTCAGCCGTTTGATATTGGTGTCGGTGAGGAGCGAGCGCATCTGGGTGATGGCGATCTCATTCAGCTTGAGCAGACGTTCTGACTGGGGAAGGCCTTGGCGAATGAGCACGGAGTTGAGACTTTCCAGATTGGTGAGGACCACAAGTTGCTCCAGCGGCGCGTGATCACGGACATTGCCATCAGCGTCAGGATTGGCGTCTCGCCACTGTTTGGCGGTTTGGCCGAAGAGCGCGACGTTGAGCAAATCGGCCTCGTTGGCATAAACGAGGATGGCTTGGGACTTGGTGATGGCGGGCGGAATGAGGGTCTCTTTGATCGCATCCGTGTGGATGCGGTAGTTGATCTTGGACAGGGTGCGCTGTAGGTTCCAGCTGAGCTGGAGCCGATCGTTTTCATCATCCTTGAGGCGCTGGAATTCCTTGATGAGGTAGAGTTTGAATTCCGAAGAGATCCAAGATGCGAATTCAAAGGCGATCTCGCGGTGCGCGAAAGTCCCACCGTAACGACCTGATTTGGAGATAATTCCAATGGCTTCGGTAACCTTGATCCAGCGCTGAGGCGACAGGACGAAGTAGTTGCTGCCGGCCTCGGCTTTAAACCTCTCGAATTCGATAGGTTTAAAACTGGGGTTGCTTAGTTTCTCCCAGAGTCCGAGAAACTCGATCGTGCTGCGACTGCGCATCCAATTGTTGATAACGGAAAAAGGTTCCTGCGTATTCCGATGCCGAGCGATGTCGGTGAGGGAAATGTAATCTTGATTGTCGCGATTCAGAATCGCGATGGAGGTGCCCTGGACCTCGATGCTGGTGCGTTTGGCTTTACTCATGGCTGCGGCTTCGGGGTTCTAATCCCGTCGAATTCGACGGGTTTAATTGCGGCATATTCGCCATTATTAAATCTCAGTGCCTTCGTGTCTTCGTGTGAGTTATTCATGATTCATACGCACTCAGTCCTGAGATGTCGCGGCCTTGGGCGCGTTTGGTTAGTAGTGGGTGGAGGTCGTCCATGAGGGCAAGTTCGGCTTGGGTGCGGGCTTTCCAGCCGAGGTCCAGCGGGGCCATGAGATCGCCGAGCTGTTCGCCGTCGAAGATCATACGGTCGAGGATGCCGTCCACAAAGTCTTGTAGGGCGGCGGTGGCGAGGCCGTGTAGGCCCGCGATGGCGGCGAGTTGAGCGGCGTCTTTTTCTGCTTTGAAGCGGATGTAGCCGTCACGGATTACGGTTTCGCTGAGTCCTTCGCCCTCCTTGAGGGTGGCGATGTAGGCGGCAATGTCTTCGCGCTCGTCCATGAACTTGGCATCGGACTGGATCAGGCCGATAAGCTGCTCGCGGCTCATCTTCTGCTTGCCGGGGGCCTGCTGCGAAAAGCGGGAGATGAGGCCCATGATGTAGTCGTAGTCAATGAGGGTGGAGGCAAAGAGAACGAACTCAAAGTCGATCTGATCCACGTCGTAAGTGGCATGCTCTTCGCAGACGCTTCTCTGCTGGGCCTTGAGGCGCTGGGCGGTTTCCAGATAGGCACCGCGGAAACCGAGAAGGTTGTCCTTGGGCAGGATCTGGTCGATGGCGGCGGCATTTTCCTCGGTGAGGTCGGTGTATTGGTCGAGTTGTGTCTTGAGCCGCTGGACTTCCTTGAAGTGGTTGATGAAAGCGGCGCGGGCGTCGTCGCCCTGGAGGTTGGGCACGGCCTGTGGGGCGCAGTCTAGGCCTTGGGTTTTCATGAAGCCGTCTAGCCTTTGCACGGCGTCTTCTAGCTTATTGATGACCACGAGCGCCTTGTCCACCAGCCAGATTTCACGGGCCTCTTCTCCACTCTTTTCACCTGAAAAGAGTGCGATGGCGGCATCGACGGCGTCTTGCTGCTGACGGAAGTCGAGGATGTTCCCGTAGGGCTTGGTGCCGTTGAGCACGCGGTTGGTTCGAGAGAAGGCCTGAATCAAGCCGTGGTGCTTGAGGTTTTTGTCTACATAGAGCGTGTTGAGGTATTTGGAGTCGAAGCCGGTGAGCAGCATGTCCACGACAATGGTGATGTCGATTTTCTGCGCGTGGGGAAAGTCTGAGTTGGGCCACTCCTGGTCTTTGATGCGCTTTTGGACATCCTGATAGTAGAGATCGAATTCGCTGAGGGTGTGATTGGTGCTGTAGCGGATGTTGTAATCTGCAAGAATTGCTTTGAGGGCTTCTTTTTTCTTTTCGGGTTCAACTTCGTTGTCCTGTTTTTCCTGCGGCAGGTCTTCCTGAATCTGCTTTACATCGGCATTGCCCTCGGCGGGCGGAGAGAAAACACAGGCGATGTTCAATGGCTGAATATCGGGATCGGCGGCCTGTTTTTCTGCCTGATTCGTTTTGAAAAGACTGTGGTATTCGATGGCATCATTGATGGAGGATGTGGCAAGAAAAGCATTGAACCGTCGTCCGGCGGTGGCCGCGTCGTGTTTGGCCAGAATGGCTTCGACTATGGCTTTTTTGGCGATAGCTTCTCCGGGCTTGGGTAGTTTCGCGCCTTTTTCTTCTTTGGGCTTGAAGTAGTCTACATGAAAGCGGAGTACATTTCCGTCTTCGATGGCGTGGGTTATGGTGTAGGCGTGAAGCTGCTTCTGGAAGAGGTCTTGCGTGGTTTTCATGGATGCCTGCTGGTCCGAGATTTTCTGGTAGCTGGCATTTTCTTCAAAGATTGGGGTGCCGGTAAATCCGAAGAGCTGGGCCTTGGGGAAGAACTCTTTAATGGCTCGGTGGTTCTCACCGAACTGCGAGCGGTGACATTCGTCGAAAATAAAGACGATGCGTTTATCGCTCAGCGGCTGTAATTGTTCCTTGTAAGTCGGCTGGTCATTCTTTTTCCGTTGTTTGTTATGCCTGCTGCTTTCATCAAGCGCAACGCCGAGCTTCTGGATAGTGGTGACGATGACTTTGTCGGCATAGTCTTCGGAGAGCAGGCGGCTCACGAGTGCGCCAGTGTTGGTGTTTTCTTCGACACAGCCTTCCTGAAACCTGTTGAATTCCTCACGAGTCTGGCGGTCAAGGTCTTTGCGATCGACAACGAAAAGGCATTTCTCGATGTCGGGATTGTCTTTGAGGAGCGTGGAGGCCTTGAAGGATGTGAGCGTTTTCCCACTACCGGTGGTGTGCCAGATGTACCCGTTGCCGCAATCCTGGTGGATGCAGTCTACGATCTGCTTCACGGCGTAGACTTGATACGGGCGCATCATCATGAGCTTCTGCTCGCTGGCGATTAGTACCATGTAGCGGCTGATCATTCGGCCCAGGGCGCATTTGACGAGGAAGGTCTCAGCAAAGCTGTTAAGGTGGGTGATCTTTTTATTTTCTTCGTCTGCGAACTGATAGATGGGCAGGAATCGCTCGTCGGCATTGAAGGCGAAGTGGCGGGCGTTGTTGTTCGCGAAATAGAAGGTGTTGGTACGGTTGCTGACGATGAAGAGCTGGAGAAAGCAGAGGAGAGTTTTTGTGTATCCGTTGCCGGGGGCGTTCTTGTAATCGACGATTTGCTCCATTGCCCGGCGCGGGTTGATGCCGAGGGTCTTTAACTCGATCTGCACTACGGGTACGCCATTGATGAGCAGGAGAACATCATATCGGTGGTGGCTGTTGTCGGTATTGATGCGAAGCTGGTTGATGACTTCAAAGGAGTTTTTGCACCAGTCGTTAATGTTGACCAGAGTGTAGTTGAGCGGAGTGCCGTCGTCGCGTGTGAAGCTGTTGCGTTCGCGCAGAGTGCGGGCAGCGGTAAAGACATCCGGGGTGATGATTTCGTCGAGGAGGCGGGTGAACTCACCATCGGTCAGGTGCACATGGTTCAGTGTCTCAAATTTGTCTCGGAAATTCGTCTCCAGTGCGGCACGGTCACGAATGTCTTCGCGGTATTCGTATTTGAGGCCTTGGAGTACCCCGATGAAACCATATTCGATGTGGTCTTCGCGGATAACCGATCCTGAAACGGCGGCGGGTTTGCCGTTGGTTGGCTTTGAGGTAGTCATGGGTTCTGATGAGGAGTTAATACCATTAGGGTCGGGGTCCAGAATATGCTGTGCTGCTGGCAGTGGCAATGAAGCTGTCGAAGGTGAGAAGTTTTCCGTTCTAACTTGGCGTTTTTGGTCAATTCTTTGTTCCTATACGCTTAAAGCTGCCTTTATTCAGTAATATAGAATTTCATATCCTGAAGTAGCTGATTAATCAGAATTAGTGCACGAAGTGTACAGCGTCCCCTAACCCAAGGAGCTGTTCCAGTTCGGCGTCACTGAGCTGGTAATGGTAAAAGGTTTCATAATACTCGCTGACGACCGCTTTGATATCAATCCTGTAATGATCAGGATAAAGCAGGTTCGCGAGCCAGGGAACGCCGAGAAGGCGGTTGATGCTTGCTGGACGGTCAAACCACCCGAATGGCAGATAGGGTATCTGGTGAATATTCCCGTTTCTGACTGCCGGAAGTTTTCCCCAGACTGGATCGCTCTTGATATGCGCCATGGTTCCGGTCTTTTTGCCAAGTCCCGCCCACACAATGATGCGGTCCGGATTCCAGAGGTAGAGCTGCTCCATCGATACAGCGCTCAGCCCTTTGCGTGAGGATTTTCCTATTGCTGCGGCGTTTGTGGCTCCAACCATTTCAATCAATTTTGTATGGATTGAACCTGAAGGGTCTGTATGCAGACCCCGTTCACCCTCAGCATAGTAAACGGACAGGCGTTTCTCTGCAGGGATGGAGGCGCTTTTTGCGGCAACAGGATCAACATGTCTCTGAATGAAGGCAAGCATTTTCTGAGTCTGCTCCTCCCTGCCGAAGACTTTGCCAAGTCGGCGGAACACTTCAGGATAATCTTTGAGATGAAGTGAGGCTATATAAACTGGTATGCCTGTTTTGGCGGAAAGCCGTTCCGACTGGTCAATCGTCTGAGCGTTAATATCGTAAAAGTTCAGGATGAGGTCCGGGGCGAGCTTCATGATCTCTTCAGGGGAATTTTCCACAAACGGGAGAGCAAGGTAATCCTTCCTGAAAAAATGCTGCGCTTCAGGGGTGTACTGAAACGAGCGGTTGACAATCATTTCGGGCTCAATCGCATACATCAGAATGCTGCCGGGGCGGTTGACATAAACTCTTTTGATTTCCGCCGGCAACTGCATCGTCCGGCCCGCCATATCGGTTACCGTTTGGGTAATCCCCTTTTGTTTACCGAAGGCCGAGGAATTGGCGCCTGGCAGAAGAAGCGTAGCAAAGAGCACAAGGAGCGAAGGGAGGATGCGCCGGAATGGATGAATGAAAACCATGGTCTGAACAGGTTTTTATTGTTGTGAAAAAGGCTTGTTAAGAGGGGTGAAAAACTTCAACGGGTTCCCGTTGGCGTCTGTTGCGGAAATCATGTCGATATCAACACCGTAGACCCGCTTCATAACTTCCGGCACAAGTGCATCGTGCGCATGATTGCGGACGACAAGGCGATCTGCCTCGATACTTACGACTCTGGCACCGAGATGGAGAGCATGTTCAGGCGCGTGCGTTGCCATGGCAATCCCAATCCCCTGCTTTCGGAGTTCCTCAATCTTTCGGAGTAGAAGTACCTGATTGCCATAATCAAGATTTGAAGAGGGTTCATCAAGAATCAGCATGCCTGACTGCTGGGCAAGCGCCCGGGCAAGCATCACCATTTGCCTTTCACCCCCGCTTATTTCCGGAAAAACCCTATCGGCTAAATGCCCGATACCGAGCATGTCGATAGCCTTGGCTGCAACAGCACGATCTTCTCTGCCGGGAGACGAAAACATGCCAAGATGCGCCGTCCTGCCGAACAGTACAACATCTTCAACCCGAAAGGGAAACATGCTCTGGTGCGCCTGTGGCACATAAGCGATCATCCGGGCCCGTTCAACCGGCGTCCTGGCTTCGAGCGGCTTGCCGTTGAGAAAAATCTCTCCAGCTAACGGCTTGAGAAAACCAAGAAGTGTTCTGAACAGGGTTGTCTTGCCTTTGCCATTCTGGCCGAGAAAGCAGCACACCTCTCCTGAACGGAGTGTAAGATCAATATGCTCAAGAACACTTCGGCGAAGGTATCCGACAGACAGATCCCGGCATTCAATAACAATCGGCCTGCTGTTCATCATGATTGACGGGGCGAGAATTTAAGGAGCGCTATAAAGAATGGAGCGCCAACAAGTGCCGTAACGATTCCAATGGGTATTTCAACTGGAAACAGTGCGCGGGAGAGGTTGTCGAAGAACAGAAGGAATATTCCTCCAAGCAGAAAAGAAAGCGGAAGCTGCACGCGATGGTCAGGCCCTACAAGAAGCCGTGCCGCATGGGGAACAAGCAGTCCAATCCAGCCGATAAGACCGCTCACAGAGATGACGCTTGCCGTAATGAGGGAGGCGGAGACGATAACCGTAAAACGGACTACAGAAATATCAATTCCGAGTGAACGGGCCTCGTCATCTCCGAACGAGAGGACATTGAGCCTCCAGGAAAGCAGCATGAGCGGAAGCGCACCTGCAGCGAGAACAGCGGCAACGGCGGGAAGATCACTCATACGGATGTCGGCAAGACTACCCATGAGCCAGTAGGTAATTGTCGGCAACTTGCTTTCGGGGTCAGCCGCATATTTCATGAGGGAGATAAGTGCGGTAAAGACTGCGGATATGACGATACCCGACAGCACCAATACCAGAATGCCCTCGTGCCGTTTGGAGGCGGCTCTGCTGACCGTAATGGCAAGAAACACGGCAACCAGACCACCCGCAAAAGCAGAGGCCTGCACGAAAAGGATGGGCCACGAAAGAAGAATGGCAAGGGCAGCGCCAAAACCAGCACCGGCGCTCACCCCAAGAATGTCGGGGCTGACCATGGGGTTACGGAACATTCCCTGATAGGCCGCGCCGGCAAGCGAAAGAGCTCCGCCTACAATAACAGCGCCAAGGATTCGTGGTAAACGAATGGAAAAAAGCACGGTTGCAACAGCCGGGTCATGGCCGGAGCCGGTCATGATTGCCGAGATGAACGAGGGAAGCGAAACCGGGTAACGCCCGACAGAGAGGGAAAAAGCAACCAGAAGGAGAAGAACCGCAACGGAAGCTGAAAGAACCAGTATGTTTTTCATTGTCACGCCCTGCCTGAGCGCTCGGCAAGAGAAAACGCCAGTTGCCCAAAAGAATCATGTTGCTCTGAAGTTGGCATTGCCAGGGTTTTACCTGCTCTGTATGGCTGAAAATTAATTTTACCTCCACAAAGCTCTTTCATTATCCGAACATCATCTTTGCTGTGCAGTTCACCGACAAGAGTGGTTCTGAAATGGGTTTTCACTCCTGAGCGAAGGAGCAGCAGAATTGAATCCCTGATGCGGCCAAGAAGAACCGGAGTGCAGGATATCCCCGAGAGAGCGCTGTAGCGATCCAACTCGAACGGAGCCTTGATGTCCATGGCCACCTCATCAACCAGCTCACCCTCAAGCAGTTCCTCCAGCATCTCCGGGCGGCTGCCGTTTGTATCGAGCTTGACTTCAAGACCGAGACCCTTGAACATCCGCAGTGCATCGGGGAGAGACTTGTGGATAGTCGGTTCACCACCTGTTACCACAACCCCGCCAAGCAGGCTGCGGTTGCGGGTAATGCGCTCAAGCACATCGTCAAACTCAAGAAGCGGCGGAGCCCCGAACTCGTCAGGAAGAACAAGCTCTGGGTTATGGCAGAAGGGGCAGCGAAAATTGCATCCAGAGGTGTAGACCACTGCGGCAATGCGACCCGGAAAATCAACAAGGCTCTGGGGTAGAAACCCACCAACAGGAAGCGGGATAGCTTTGCCCGTCATGCCTCCTCCTCGCTTTCTGCCGGCACAGCTACGAAGAGCTTTCTGTCGGCATATTCACTCTGCTTGCCTCCATTCCACTGCTGCACAGGACGGAGATACCCCACGATGCGGGTATAGATAATGCAGCGTTGCTCAATGCCCTGTGCGGCACAGTCGGGGCAAAACTCGTGCTCTCCGAACCGGTAACCGTGAGAAGGGCAGATGCTGAAAGTTGGCGACAGGGTAATATAGGGCAGCGTAAAGTTGGCAGTCACCGTCTTCACCAGCTGCTTTACTGATTCAGCGGGAATCGCCCGTTCACCAACAAAGGTATGGAAAACCGTTCCGCCGGTATAACGCGACTGGAGTTCGTCCTGAAGGCGAAGCGCTTCAAAAAGATCGTCAGTGTGGCCGACAGGCAACTGCGTTGAGTTGGTGTAGTAAGGTTCCGAACCGTTCTGGACAGCTTCCTCGTTGGCCGTTATAATATCCGAATAGAGCTTCTTGTCAATCTTGGCGAGGCGGTAGGCCGTGCTTTCAGCTGGAGTAGCCTCAAGGTTATAGATATGACCAGTCTCTTCCTGAAAGGTTTCAAGATGTGAGCGCATGAAGTCCATCACCTTGAGGGCAAAAACCCTGCCGTCTTCATCGGCAATGGTGCACCCAAGGAAGTTGAGGCAGCACTCGTTCATTCCGGTAATGCCAATGGTTGAAAAATGGTTGTCCCAATACCGGCCGTTGTGCTCAAACAGATGACGAAGATAGAACTTCGAGTATGGATAGAGACCTTCAACAGTCAGGCGCTCAATAACCTTGCGCTTGATTTCAAGGCTTGTCCTTGCCAGTTCCATGGCGTGAGCAAGTCGCTGGAAGAACTCCTCCTCGCCTTTGGCCTCGTAACCAATTCTGGGCAGGTTCATGGTCACAACGCCCACCGAACCAGTTAGGGGATTTGAACCGAACAGCCCACCCCCCTTCTTCTGCAGTTCGCGCTTGTCAAGCCTTAGGCGGCAGCACATGCTGCGGACATCGTCGGGGCTCATCGAAGAGTTGACGAAGTTGGAAAAATAGGGAATGCCGTATCGTGCTGCCATCTCCCAGATGCCGTCGTAAACCGGATTCTCCCAGTCGAAATCAGGCGTTATGTTATAGGTGGGAATCGGGAAGGAGAATACAGCGCCGTTAGCGTCACCGCCATTCATGACATCAGCAAATGCACTGTTGAAAACATCCATTTCATCCTGGAAATCGCCATAGGTCTCCTCCATCGTCTTGCCACCGAAAATAACGGGCATGGTGCGGTGCGTGGAAGGCACTGTAAGGTCAAGCGTTACATTGGTGAACGGGGTCTGGAATCCCACTCTGGTGGGCACATTCATGTTGAAAAAGAACTCCTGAAGGCATTGGCGTACCTCTTTGTATTCAAGACCGTCGTAACGGATGAACGGGGCAAGAAGAGTATCGAAGTTGGAGAAGGCCTGCGCGCCGGCAGCTTCGCCCTGCATTGTGTAAAAGAAGTTGACAATCTGACCGAGTGCCGAGCGCAGATGGCGTGCAGGATTGCTCGCGGAATGACCTGCAACGCCTGTGAATCCGCTGAGCAGAAGATCCTCAAGATCCCATCCCACACAATACACGCTCAGGAATCCAAGATCGTGTATGTGCATCATACCGGAGGTGTGGGCTTCGCTGATCTCAGGCGGATAGATACGGTTGAGCCAGTACTGGGAGCTGACTATAGTCGATATATGCTGGTTCAGCCCCTGCAGTGACCACGAAGAGTTTGCGCTCTCCTTGACACGCCAGTCCTCAAGGCTGAGGTAGCTGTCAACAAGATCAACATTGCTGAAGATCTCCTTTGTCTCGCGAAGGTTGCGATGCTGATGGCGATAGAGGATATAGGCTTTGGCTGCCTCGAACTCTCCGGCAGCAAAGAAAACCTTTTCCACAAGATCCTGCACACCCTCAACAGTCGGCGCATCTCCTCCCGAAAACTCATGCAGACGCGAGAGTACATCGCCTGTCAGCTGTGCGGCTTTGGTGCGGTCAGCCCGTCCGACTGCCCTGAGCGCCCTGAAGATGGCGTAAGTGATTTTTTCAGCGTCAAAGGGCGCCCTGCACCCGTCGCGCTTGATGATTTCATGAAAAACAATGTCGATCTGTCCCATAGTGTCCCGATGGTTTGATTGGCAAAACGGGGACAAGGGTGCAGGAGGAGCGGAGACATCTGTCTTGCTGCGCAGAGCGGCAAGATCGGGCCTGAAAACCCGGAATGAAGGTGTCACGCAGGACCATACACCCGTAGTCCGATTGTTGATGCGAATGCATTCTGGCAGGTCTCCTGACTTTGGCGGTTCATAACGACCCAACCTTCCCGCAATGATTCCCGGGAGGAATCATCACAGTGATCGGGCAGAGTCCACTTCAGCGCGTCACACAGCGCGTATGATGGATGGCCGCTCTACAGTTGCGGGTACAGTGTACGAATTGCGCGTACTTCCCTATTCTCCGGTTTTGATACCGACACCAGTCTGCAAAAAAAAGAACTATTCTTATACTTCAAATAACCATTTTCCTGCTCCCAACCAAGCTGTTTTTGTCGGCATCCTTATGTTTCTTTTTCCCCTGATGAAGCCGTGTTTTTTTCGTAGCTTTAACCATATGTTCTATTGCAGGTAAAACCTCCTGCCAGCCTCTGGTTTTCAGGCCGCAGTCAGGATTGACCCATATCTGATCGGACGGAAAATGATGCAGCACTTTTTTCAGCTGCGCCTCCAACTCCCTGACCGAAGGAATCCGCGGTGAGTGGATGTCATAAATCCCTGGGCCCAGCTGATTCTGATAACTGCCTGCTGCAAAATCAGCAAGAACCTCCATATCGGAACGGGCAGTCTCAATAGTAAGAACATCAGCATCCATCTGGACAAGCGCATCGAGAATATCAGCATAATCTGCATAACACATATGCGTATGGATCTGTGTCGCTGGCCCGACGCCGCCCGAACAGAGAAGAAATGCCCTTACCGACCAATCCAGATAGCTTTTTCGTTCCGCCTTTTTAAGAGGGAGCCCTTCACGGATGCCCGGCTCATCGATCTGAATGATCCCGATTCCCGCAAGCTCAAGGTCAAGCACCTCGTCCCGCAAAGCCAGAGCAACCTGCATTGCAGTTTCACTCAAAGGCTGATCGTCCCGGACAAAAGACCACTTCAGAATAGTGCCCGGCCCGGTCAGCATACCCTTCACCGGCCTGTCAGTCAGATTCTGCGCAAACACGGCCATATCCACCGTCATCGCCTCTTTTCTGCTCACATCGCCGTATATGACCGGGGGCTTCACCGCGCGAGCTCCATAACTCTGAACCCAGCCGTTACCGGTAAAAGCAACGCCCTCAAGATGCTCTCCGAAAAACTCAACCATATCAGTCCGTTCAAACTCCCCATGCACAAGCACATCAATGTCGGCTGACTCCTGCCACCTTATTGCATCGGCAGTCAAAATTTTAATCCCGGAAAGGTACTCTTCCTCAGCAAGAGCCCCATCCCTGTAGCGCTTGCGAAGTGAACGGAGTTCAGCGGTCTGTGGCAGCGACCCGATCATGGTAGTTGGAAGCAACGGCAGTTGCAGCCACTCCTGCTGCAGGAAATTGCGTTCTGCAAATGATTCCGGACGGGAGAGTTGGCGTACAGCGTAAGAATCTACTCTGGCACGCACATCTTCATTCAGGAGTTGCTGTGAATTCTGCCGTGAATCCAGCGCCTTCAGATGTTGAGCAAGCCCGCTGAAAACGTCAGTTGCAACCTCATCTTCCATCAAATCGGCAAGAAGGCGGATTTCATCAAGTTTCTGCCGTGCAAAAGCAAGCCAAGGCTTCAGAAAATCGGGAAGCGACCCACCAGAAGACTCATTATCCCTGTCATAAGGAACATGCAGGAGTGAGCATGAAGAAGAAACCATAACCCGATCGCTGCCCAGAGACTTCACCGCCAGACCAAGAATACCCAAAGAATCCTCGAAATGATTTATCCAGATATTGCGACCGTCAATGATTCCGAGCGAAAGCCCCATGGCCCTGGGGACAGCTTCCAGAAGTGAGGGAATGTCGCCAAACCCTCTCACGGCATCAACATGCAGCGTATCAACCGGAAGAGAAAGAGCTGTTTGAAGATTCTCACCAAGACCGTCGAAATAAGTAGCCAGAATGATATGGAAATCAGGAAAATGCAACCTCAGGTATTGATACACATCAACATAAACCTGTCTGGTTTTGTCATCAAGATCGCCAACAAGGCAAGGTTCATCAAGCTGAAGCCAATAACAGTCCGCATGGTGCAGATCCTCAAGAACTGCAGAGTAAACGGGAAGAAGCCGCTCCATGAGATCAAGACGGTTAAAGTCGCCCCCCTTTTCTTTGCCAAGCAGAAGGTAGCTGACAGGACCAAGAAGTACAGCTTTTGGCGCAGGAACCCCGAACGCCTTAGCTTCAAGAAACTCGTCGACGCACTTTCGTGATGTGTAATGGAAATCCTGATCGGAAGTAAATTCCGGAACGAGATAATGGTAGTTGGTATCAAACCACTTAGTCATCTCCATGGCCGTAACATCCAGGCCGGAATCCTGATACCCCCGGCACATAGCAAAATAGAGATCAATATCTGACAGATGTGTCCGTAATGACTCATATCGCTCAGGAATGGCCCCGAGCATGAAGCTCATATCCTGAACATGGTCGTAGAGGGAAAAGTCGTTACAGGAAATGAGATCCATTCCTGCTTCCATCTGTGCGCGCCAGCGGCTCTGCTTTTCAGCAAGGGATGCGGCCCTGAGGCCTAGCTCGTCAAGTGCGCCCTTCCAGTAGCCTTCACAAGCTTTTTTCATTTCTCTGAAAGCGCCGATCCGTGGGTAACCGGGAGTGTGAGTCAGCATACGATAATCTGGTGGTGTTCCAGCCTGTCTGTATGCTTGCGAGGGAAAAGGTCAATGGGAGTGGCATGGCGAACAGGAAAGTTTTCCTGATGCCGGACTCATCATCAATGCTTTTTTCCGCGAAAGCATGTGGTTGATAAAAAAAAGCGGGACAGGTCTCCTGGCTTGCCGATTCTGCAGCACCTTCCCATTCCAAATACATATGGAACAGTGGTAGAACGCTGCACAACATTTTGTCGGCTTTACAGTTGCGCGTCAGCTCACGATTTTCGCGTGATTCCCTATTAAACCCCTTTACGGGGTATCCAGCTTCATCAGTAAAAAAAGAACAGTTAATAGAATGTAAAAATAACGGTTGATTTTACAGCCGCAAAGAGAAAATAAATGGCCCGCCATCAAGAGCCCCCAGCTCACTCAAGCCGACGATAATATTTTATGCGATACCGTGGGAGCAGGTCAGTATGAAAAATTGAAACGAGATCGGAAAGAACAACATCGGGTTCCGTCATGCCGATCTCCCAGAAAAGAGTACGCCCATCGTCAAAGGTCAATGCATTGTTGTTATACACATTACCGGATTTCACTGAAGCAAAACACCTATATCGTGAGTCGTTCCCGATCAGATCGGCCATGGACTCCGCAGTATATCGAGGGTTAACCCAAAAATCGGCATCAATACCAACCTTAAGGGCGTGTTCAAGACTAATCAGATTTTCATCATAAGCAGTGCTGTCCTCAAGAACATACCGTGCACCGGCATCATGCAGGAACCTTATAAACCAAGCGCTTGAACCATGCGTTGTCCAAATGTCTTTGGCGCTGTGCCCAACAATTACCGTAGGACGCTCGCTGAAAGAACCTCTTACCGATTCCGCCAGCTTTTCATATCGATCTGCAGCGCAAGTAAAATATTCGCCGGCCTCCTTTTCCTTGCCATAAAACGCCCCAAAAAACTTTATCCACTCAAGAACACCAAGCGGATGCTCTTCAAGTTGCATACTTACCAACCCTGGCTTAATCCCCATTGCGAGCAATTTCGAGTGGCTGTCGGTATCACTTCCTGAAGCATAAACAAACGCGATATCAGCATCTATGCTCACCATGGTCTCCATGTTCATGTCGTTCGACATTCCTGTTTCAAGAACCTCTCCTGTGGCCATCCGCCTTCGTATTTCTGGATTCCCGACCCACTTTCCCCGGCCGATCCCTTTGATGGTTTCGATCTCACCGAGCCGGTCTAGCATAGACACCTGCAAGCCAATACCGCAGGTAACTTTTTTTACCGGTGTAAATACAACCAGGGCATCAGGATACCCCGATGGCACCGCGACTCCTTTCGGTACCAGCAGATATCGGTAAAACACCCCACGATGTGCGCCTGTAGGCCTCCTGATCTGAATAAGTGTGACCGCGCCAATCTTTTGCATAGAGAAATATTGGGCGTAATGCAACGGGATATCTTCTTCACTCGCTTGTTTCGCTGAAGGCTTGCCTGGCAGATCGATTTTATCAACCTGCCCGCAACCACTGAAGAGCATGAGGGGCTGTACTGTAACCAGCACTGCCAGCATCAACCGGTTTACAATGAATCTCATGCTCTCAGATCCAATTAAAAGGTGACGGTATATTTGACACCCATAGATCGACCTGGCATATTGTAGCCGTCTTTTTCAGTGTAGTTTTCATCCAGAATATTTTTCACCGTCAAAGCAACACTGTTCTGATTGTTAATGGAGAGACCGACCGTGGCATCGAACACCAGAGACGGCTCATGCTTTAAAACTTTATCTGTTGAACTGCGATCATAGTTGGCGCCATAATAATTATCCTCATAGCGGGAGCCAAGATAACGCGCGCTGAGGCGTGCATTAAGAAAACGGAAGTCATCATACTCAAAACCAAACGAACCGAGCCCTTCACGCACATATTTCATAGAACTTGTCTCGCCATTAATTGTAACTGCCGCCTCCAACTGGTGCGTATAACTGGCAAAAGTACGCAGTGAATATCGATAATTGTCTTGAGCGCCAAAATCGTATGACAACTCAAACTCAAGCCCCCTAAGCTTAGCGCTTGCAGCGTTGATGTAAGTTTTATAATTCAATAAACCGTCAGTACGGTTTTCAGATGTTATAAAGTCATCCCATGTTGTATCGTAATAGGTTACATCTGCCCGCCAGCCACGCACCTCATCATTATAAGTCAAGCCTGTTTCCCATGTGCTGCCAGTTTCTGGTTTCAGATCTGGGTTACCCCTCACCGTAACTCCTTTAGTATCAATATATTCTCCAGCTTTCTGCAGTCCTGTTGGTGACACAAATGCCCGCCCAACACTGGCATGCGTTTTCAGAACCGGCAAGAAAGAGTATTGCAAAGCTACCGATGGACTAAAAAAACCGTCGTATTCTTTATTGGTATCTACATTTCCAATCAATGGTGTATCAAGCAGTCCAAAAGTGGTCATATCGTATCGAACCCCTGGCGTCATAATTATTCTCTCATCAAGAAAAGAAAGTGATGTCTCAGTAAAAAAACCTATGTTTGTGGTTTTAGCATTAGGGCTATAGGGGCGAATTTCAACATCCGGAGAGCTTCGACGCTTCGTTTTGTATGTTGACGAGTTGTAGTCAAGACCTCCCGTCACACGATGCCGACCTATGGCAACAGCATCCTGCAACTGAAATCCATACTCCTCGTTGCGTGTTTCAGAGGAAACATAATACTTGTCTGAAGACACATCAAAGTTATGGGATTCATCTAAAGACCAGTATGGTATAAACTTAATGCTATGAGATCCAACGGTACCAGTAAGGAAAAAATCTCCGGTTGCACGGTTCACATCCTTCAGACCATCTCCGTAATGCCCCCAGATGGAGCCAGATGAATGAACAGACGGGGCATTAAAAAAAGCACCTCGCAGATCGATTCGAAATTTTTCACCAAGTCTATATCCGAGGCGAAGTGAACCTGAATTGGTTGTATATGTCGAATTTTGCATAGTCTCTATACTATCCTCGAGAAGTTTAGAAGAGGGGTCTGAGATTAGCGTATTATTACCGACATTGTAATCATCTCCCTGATTGAAATAGCGGAAACCAAGGTCGTAATCAAATCGATTGCTGATAGAACCCCCTACCGTTGCACTTCCCTCAAAGGTCTCGAAACTTCCATAACCCAGAGAAGCTTTCCCCTTGATCGGTCCCTGCGATTTTTTTGAAATGAAGTTCACCGTCCCCCCCATGCCCTGCGATCCATAAAGTGCTGAGGAAGGGCCTTTTATCACCTCTACCCTTTCGATCATATTCATGTCAACCGCCCCAAGGTTATATGTGCCAAGAGGTCGACCATCAAGAAGATAACGGACATACTGGGCGCTGGAGTACGAACCAAAATTTGGTTTAAAGCCTCTGATCGAAACTCCAGACAACACTCCTGGGTATTCAATAACATCAACTCCTGCAGTCTTTTTCAGTAGATCAGTGGCGCTCAATGGATCCAGAGCCTCAATATCCTTACTTGTAATGATGTTAATTTTGCGTGGAATATTCTTTAGCTTCATGTCTGCACGGGTCGTTGTCACTATGATTTCCCCCGTTGTGTACCCCCGCGATTGTGAATTGATGTCGTGAAACACAAGGTTTTAATAAGCTATATTTTGATGATGAGAGGAGGGCTGGTGGCAGGC
>Ga0307992_1001068_pt1 | contig 16462 bp, 13 predicted proteins | sample EllFjometagen133_FD_203162 | JGI IMG/M metagenome (GOLD analysis project Ga0307992, IMG submission 203162) | Marine microbial communities from Ellis Fjord, Antarctic Ocean - #133 | ecosystem: Environmental > Aquatic > Marine > Unclassified | place: Southern Ocean | collected 2014-10-08
CTCCAGTATCTGCATTATCCAAAGGTCTATAATCTGTTGCACTAAACTTATTTAATTTTCTAGAAACAAATCCCTCTCCAATCTTCCCTGTCCAATGCGGAAGCTTCTTTTTGAATATAAAAGCCACTAATATATCAATGGCACCGATTACAAGTATTATTGGTATGAGTGTTTTAAAAATCACGGAAGCAAAAGATGAAGACGCTATTCTAGCTATTTCTAATACTTGTGGATCAGCCATAGATTTATATTATCCTACCTTACTACTCACTATTTACTTTCTCTTAAAATTAAAGATTGATACTATTCGAAAATTCTTAAAAAGAAATTTTTAATATAACTAATAACTTTAAATAAAAAACTTTGTTTCTCTTGTGTGTTCTCTCTTTCCTCAATTTTTCTATCTAATTCTGATTGAGTAATTGTATTCTCATTTATAATATTTTTTTCTTCATCTTGTTTTTCTGTTAAAGAAGTCATCGCTCCTGTTAATGACTTTGTTGGTATCGTGGTAGTTGTTGTAATGGATACTGTTGTTGTAGTAGTAGTAGTTGGTGAAACTGTCGTAGTTGTCGTTGTTGGAAGTACTGTTGTTGTAGTGGTTATCGTTGGTGGCACTGTAGCAGTTGTTGTCGTTGTTGGTGGTACTGTCGTTGTAGTGGTGGTAGTTGTTGTAGTTGTAGGTGGTGCCTGACAATTAGTTACACAATCATAAAAATTGAAATAATCACCAGAGACTATTTGATAGCATTGGTATGTATTAGTGTTGCAAGTATAGCGAATAGGTTCCTGACACTGTACCAAACAATCTTGCTTAGTATCAAAAATACCTGCACCATTAGTCACTGAACAGATCCAAGTATTTTGATCACAATTCCATTTGAGTTGAATAGGTGGAGTGATGATGATGGCGGCATTGGCAACAAAAAAACTACCAAGAATTAATATTGTAACTAGAATTAAATGATATTTTTTCATAATTAATTATTAAAAATATTCTGGCCCTATGGAACGATGTTAGAACTTATTTGATACTAAACAATTAAGCTCATTACCCTAATTACCCAGCCAATTTATCCTTGATGGAGAATATGTTTTGTTTGTAAAGTTATTTAAGAATCTCTTCTATCCACTCAATAGCTGCTTCACCCTCCTTTTTTATAATATTGTTTATTTTACGCGAATGTACTAATGCATTACGGTATTCCTTTAAATTATTAAATCTTTTTTCCACTTCACCTTTTGATTTGAAACTATCTTCAAAATCATCCCAGTTTTTTAAAATTATACTTGAATAATGCATGATGTCGCAAAAATCTAATCTCTGCAAATTAGTAATATTACTTATATCAAAATCAGGATTTTTCTTGGCGTATACATTAGCTCTCTCTTTTGCTGTTTCAACAATATCACCCGGGATTTTTTCTTTCCAATAATTTGAACTGCTTGTGTTAGAAAAAACCTTATCAATAAATGCTCTTAATTTTTTCTCTAAATGATTTACAATTTTGTTTGGATCATTTTCTAAGCCCTTCTCCAATGATGATAAATTACCAACCAACAACTTTACTTCTTTCATTATCATTTTCTTTCGTTCTTCAATAAATTCTTGAAAATCTTTTTCTGTAAAATTCTCTCTCAATAATATATCAATCGCTTCTCTTGAAACTAAATGGGTCTCAAATAATTTATACACTTCTTCTTTATCTTTAGTCTTCTCAAATATTTTTTTGATATAAACATTTGGTAATTTATCATTTATTACATATTTGTTCGTTACATCAGACAAGGGCGTACGATTTAATATTGTATTAATCTGTATGCTCTTTTTATTCTTACCCCATGAATTCGGTATGATATGATGATCATGCAAATTGGAATATTCAGGTAATTCAAAACTATCCCAATCCTTAGCTCCTTTTAATATAAGAAGATTAAATATTGCTTTATAAACAGCAGAGCTTTGAGTTCTTTCGTTTGCTAAGTCTAAGTTGTTAATTTCTACATTGCATTGATTTACAACTTGTGGTATTTCCTTGTCGTCTCGAAACCATTTTTTTACTTCTTCGTAATCTTTAGCCATTCGCGATTCAACAGAGCTAGAATAGTTTTTAGTGAACACTGAAGACCAATACCAGATTTTTATCTTATTATCTATACCTTGCTTGTCTTGATATTCTTTCTTATTCTTCTCGATATTAAGTGCTGTAATAATAGGTATCATTGTCGGGTAAGGAATAAATCTAGAAACTATTGCTCCATAGTCTCTTGGATTTTCTATCATGCGTAATGTATTACCAATGCTCTCAACAACATGGTTCCAGAGTTTAATAAATTCATCTTTTTCCTCAATCAAAATAATCTTATCTTTCGATCCGTCTTTTAACTTGATTGTTTTACTTTCTCCCGGAACAAGATAATACAAATAACTAGGAGAACAATATCCCTGTTTTAAAATTGACATGGTCTGTAAGATATTCTTTGCCTCAATAGTACCATTAAAATCTGATGAAACGTTTCTCCACATTTCTTTTAGTTTAATATCTTTGGGTTTTAATATCGCATTTAATAAATCAAAGATATTTAAAGGTATGCCTGTACTGTTTATCTTGGTAAAAATATCACAAACTTTAGCGATTTGAATTTCCCTATCTAATCTAATATAGCTAATCTCATAGTCGAATAATAGTTCTTTAAACTTATCTCTCAACTCCTTCCTTTCCTCTTTGATATTTTCTTTTCCTTTATTCTCCCAATAGTCTCGGTAATCTGCCAACCAATCAGTATGATCATATTGCTTATTGCTCAAGACACTAAAGGGAAATAACCTTTGTTCAAATTGTAATTCCTTATTTTCTAACAAGTTCGCTATCTTCTTACTCCCCCAATCATAATAAATCGCATCGTCTATATTTTCATTTAAGAAATCATCTATTTTCAAAAAGAAGAAACACCGATTGGCTCTATTAGGATATTTTGCATTAGGAGCAAATAAGGCATAATGTAATGCACTTAGTCGTTGTTGTCCATCCAGAACAATATTGTCAGGGTTTATCTTTCCTTCAAAGCCATATAGGGGCTCACAAGACAATGCTTCAACATTTTTACTATCGGCCTTCCATAATAACAATGTACCAACATAATAATCCTTAAAGATTGATTTAAGTAAGTCAGCGAGATCCCATGGCGTCCATTCGAATTCTCGTTGAAAATCCGGGATAACATATTTACCATTGCGGATATCATCAATGATAGTATTTAGATGAAATTTGTCTGGAGTTTCCATTCTTTTCATGTTTTTATTTGTTATTATTATTTTTATAATTCACATTCGGATATTCCATCTAAAAATTAGTTGATGAAATTAAATCTTTTTTAATTTCAATAAATGGATAATATTAAAATTTACTTGCCGAAAAATTAAACATTTTCTGCTCTACTAATCCTATTCCAAACCAATCGGCACACAGCTCGATAAACCTCTTTACGCTCATTTTTGGTAAGCCCCAGTACATCAAAAACGATTTTATCTAATTCTAATCGATCTGGAAGAGGCTCTGGATTCTGCTCTTCAATCGGAATTTCTGAATTTGGATCAATTCCACATTCTTTAAAAATAGATTCGCATTTTCTATTTAGTATTTTTAATTTATTTTTTATTTTTAACAAGTCAGGATTTATGATCATTGATCTTTTTATATAGGTAGGATTTAACTTGATAGCTCCTTCTCCCAAATTAGCAATACCCAACAATTCAAGATTCATCATATTGTATGTTGAATTCAAACTCACAATTAAATGATCAACCTCTTTTTTAGAATAAATGCTAACCAGATTTGCATCATTAAAAACATTGCTATTTTTAAAAAATATCAAACGAACATTATTGATCATCGGATAGAATATAATTGGTTTTTTGACTTTTCCAATAGACCACCAATATTTTCTACTCGAAACACTAGGGTTTTGACTAAACCCATTATTCTCTCCCCACTCAATATATTTCAACGCATTTGTGCCTTTTAAATCTTCTTTGCTTTTATTACATATAAAAATCTTATATTTTAAATCTTTAGGATTAACCGAAATACTTTTACATTCACGCGGACTTTTTATAACTGGTTTCAAAAATTCCTGTTCAATTTTCCATTTTGTTATTTGCTCATCAGTAAGATAAAAAAAATCATTCACGCCAGTTTTAATACCAAAACGAACATCTGCAATATCACCCAACTTAACTAGTTTATCCTTCCCCTTCTTCAAAATCGTAAAAAAGATATCCGGTGCACGGAGATATTTTCCACCCCATTTATCACCAACATATTTGCCACTAAAAATCTTGACTGCCCTAGTTTCGTATTCCATACCAACCTCTTTTAAATCTTTAATCGCAATTGGATAAACGCGAAAATTTTCATTACTCTCAATTTTATTTGATTTTTCAATCTGTAATAAATTTTCAGTAAAAATAACATCGTTAAACGATTTTTTGAAAGCAATAAATTTAACTAAATGATTTTCGTTAACTTTCTTTTGAGGAGCATTAATAATAGAAATAATTGTATTCACATCAGCAGATCTGAAACTTCTTTTAACATGATTATCCATAATAAATTCGATAGAGCACCTTTTAAGTAAAAAATCTTGCAACCAGACTCCGTAGCCTACATCTAACCAAGAATTAGAACAAATAAATGTATGAATTCCTTTTGGGTTTAAAATTCTCAAGGCACGTACATAAAAATAAGTATAAAGATCAGATTGTCCACTTACCTTACCTTTTTTTAAAAAACTCCCTGGAAAATCTAATTTCACCATCTCTTGCAAATAGTTTTTGTATTCTTTCTTATCTTTTATTCTTCCTATAGGATCTGCAATAGATTCTTGTCTAACATATGGCGGATTACCAATAATAATATCAAATCCTCCTTTTTCAGAAAGAATCTCTGCAAATTCAATATTCCAAATAAGTGGTTTTTCACCATTATGTAAGGCAACTTTTTGGGCTCTAAGCTCTATAATCTTACTTTCTAATCTATCTATTTCTTCTCTATCATATTCTATTTTCGCTTGCTCTGGTATTAGACTATCTCTAAAAAGCGTTATTATTGCTTTAGGTTTAAAATCCTTTAATTTTCTTAATTTATCTTCTTTTTCTAAAATTTCAATATTAAGAACATCTTCATAAATTGATAATTCTCTTTTATAAGGATTATCATATCCCTGAATTAAATTATTTTTATCATTGTCAAAATAATTAATTTTAAATTTCTTTAATTCTGTTATCTTTTTTTTAATATTCGAATTTTGGATCTGAACATCCCCTCCTATTGGAAAAGTCTTTGATCCAATGCGCTGAATAAGGGAATCTCCCTGACGAACCTTAAAATCAAGACTTGGTAAAATCGGTTCTAGGGAATTTTTAAGATCATCAGGTGCATCAACGAAAAGAGAAAGCCAAAGACGAAGCTGACAAATCCAAACTGCCCACTCTTTCACCTCTACTCCATAAAGAGAATTTTTAATAATCTCCTTTTTTCTTTCAAATAAATTTTTACTATTAAATTTATGCCTTTTCTTTAAGGATTGCTCCACTTCATCTAAAACTTGCATCATGCCAACAAGAAAAGCGCCTGAACCAACCGCAGGATCACAGATAGCAAGACTCTCTAATTTATGTAAAATTTCTTGAGCTTCTTTTTTTGAAAAACTACCCTCTTTTTGATCTTCTTCTTTCTCGCTTTCTTTAAAAAATAATTCATAAAGATTTTCTAACTTAATAGGATTTTCTAAATTCTTTTGCAACCACTTAACTAAACTTAAACGACACATTAAATCTACCTCCGTTCTAGGAGTATAAACAGCGCCATCAGTCTTATTTACCAAGCGTTCAAAAATAATTCCTAAAAATTCTGGATTAAGCTGTAAGTCTTCATCTTCCAAGGAATTCTCTTCAATGGTGAAATTGTGAGAAAAAAGAAATTCAAAAAATTCTTCTATCTCATTATCAGGAATAATCCATTTGTTATCATCATAACCAGCTTTTGGTTTAAAAAGACCACCATTTAAATATGGTGCCATTCTAAGTTTTTCCTCTATTCCCCTAGGAATATTATTATCACCACTATGAATTATTCTTCCTTGAGGAGAGTTTAGCGCCTCAAAGAAAAGTGGTGTTATCCAGTTAACATAAAACTTATTTTTACCAAATGATTTAGGCTTATATCCTTTAAAAAAGTTTTGTATAAATTTCTTATCATCACCAATCCATTCTCTTTTTTGAATAAAACCAATAAAAATTGTTCTAATAACAAATAATAAGATAAAATCTCTTGTCCTTTTTACATCCTCAATTTTGTTTATTCGACTTGTTACGCTAACAAGTTTATTATAAATCTTAAAAAAATCATCATAGAAAATATCCGTAACAGCTTCTATGGAAAATGCTTCTTTGATTTTTTCTAGTGTCGAAAAGTCACCCTCACCAATCTGTTTTGAAAATGTCTTATTTGTTATTTGAGGATCGTTGTTAGCAAAATAAGTATATCTTTTAAAAGAACTTAAAATCTTTTTTGTCCCGGAATAAATTGGATAAATTAAAGAAAATCTAAAGGAACCTTGCTTGTCATAGAAAACAAAAATCCCGGCCGTACAGTTCTCTTGGCTTAATAAAACTTTCTTACCTAAATCATATTGTTTTTTTCTGCTACTTCTTTTTGATAATTCTTGACCCACCTTTGTCGCAACTACTGCAATATTTTTATTATCATCTGTTTGAATACTTCCGAGTTTTTTTATATCTGAAAAAATCTTTTCAGAATTCAAAAAAGATAAATCTAACTCATCTTGTTTGAAATTTGCATCCCAAAAAAAATCATTTAGTTTTTTAATACTAAAATCTTTTATCAAATTTTCTAATTTTTGCCTTTGCATTTTATTATTACTGATTTTCGATCGCAACTATAATCTCTTTTTTTGTATTTTTAATTGACCGTTTAACATTATCTAAATAGCCTATCCCCCCAAGATCATTAAAAATATTATTGAATTCCTTTATTTTATCTTTATCTCCTTCTAATCCCTCAATTTTCACAATCTTTCTCATTGTTGGCAAAATAAGAGTGCCATAATCGGTCATATCTTCTAGTAAAATTTCTGCCATTGTTTTTAACTCTAAATCTTTACTATTAGAAATAATAAAATTCAAAAAGTTTCTCGCTTTAACTTCAATACTTTGTTGAGATCCCGTTGAAAAAGTTCTTTCTTTAAAATTCTTTGCTTCGCTATAAAAATTCCAAAACTTATTGCTTAACTCAATGCCCTTTAACTCTGGATCATCACAGTAAATCTTTTTATATATTGATTCTAAAGAAATTTCTTCAACGTTCTTCCCCTCTCCTTCTCCTGTAATCTCTTGAACATGTAATCTTTCTTTTTTTGTAAACACTAAAAGACTTTTTTCTTTAAATATTTTTGATACCTTTATTTTGGATGGATAATTATTAATTTCTATAATTAATTCTGGATACTGTTTTTTAATCCTTCTAAATTGATTTATAATTTTAGTTTCGAAGCTCTCCTCTTCATCATCCGGATCTTGATTAAATTTATTAAAAAGTTTTGAGGGTGTTGGTTCTTCGTCTAGATGAAAAATCTTTGCATCTTCCCCTAAAACATTATGAATCATAAACATTTTACCAGCAGCAATCTTCTCTGTTTGCACAAGCTCTGCCCCCTTTTCTGTTGGAAAAAAATTAACAATGTATAACTTCTCAAAAACTTTCTTTGAAATACGATTAATACGCCCTACTCTTTGGATTACTCTAACTGGATTCCATGGAATATCATAATTGATTACCATTCCTGCCCTATTAAGGTTAAATCCTTCTGATATTTTATCGGTTGCTAATAAAATATCATATTTATCTTCTCTGTCTTCTTTAGAATAAGAAGCATCAAAATTTCGATTAATCTCTTTTATTTTTTTTGATCCTAAATTTGACGAATATAAAACTCTATCTCCAAATGCTTCTTTAAGCATTAATGCTAAAAAATTCGCAGTATCTCTATATTCTGTAAAAATGATTATTTTTCTTTGTGGTTCATCTAAATCAGGGTTTTTCTTTAAACGTTCTTTAATCTTCTTAATAATTGCTCTGGATTTAGGATCATTCTTGACCATTTCAAGTTCAAATAATCTTTCTTTAATCTCCTTGTACATCATCAAATCAGAATTTATATCTAATATAAATTTATCTTTTTCTTTAAATCCATTATTTAAATCATAAATTTTATTATTTTTGGGGAAATTATTTTTTTCAAGCTTTATAGCAAAATCAAATAATGCCTCCTCCACATCTTCCTCTTCTGATTCTGCTATCTTCTCAATCAATTTTCTATCAAGAATATATTTTTGATTATTATTAATAAATTTCAAAATCTTCTCAGTAGTCGAAATTTGATTCTCAATACTCTTTTCGAAAGAATTAAAAGAAGATTCAAGCCTCTTTACCAAGAACCGTCTCATAAACATTATCGTATTTTTTTGTGAATAAAACTGTCGATTTTCTTCAAGATTTAGATCTTTACCCTCTCTTTTCCCAGACTCATAAACAAAAGGACTATAAATTGCACCAGTAAATTTTCCATCTTCTCCGAAATAATCTTCAATAATTGTATCGTAAAATTCTGATTGTTTCTCACTTAATTCATAATACCAAGGTTTCAATAATTCCACATCCGAAAGATTCTTAACCTCTTCTTTATATCTAGAGTTTTTTTGCAAATCAAGTCTATTTCTTCTAATAATTACTGGTTCGATTACTGAACGAATCTTAATAGCCAGTTCTTTTGTTTTTAATTTTACATTTTTAATATCTATCTCATCATCATCAAAAATTGACTTATAACTACTTCTAGCTTTGGCTACTTTTTTAGGATCTGAATGTTTGTAAAATTTTCTGATTTCTAATAATTTTTCAAATTCGATTTTAAAATTTTTAAAAGAATTTTTTAAATCTCCACCTAAGGTTAGTGAAGATTTTTTTGGAATAATAAACAATTCAAGTAATGACAAAATATCAAGTGGAGAATTATTAAAAGGTGTTGCGGAAACTAAAATAGCTTGTCTATTACGACAAATATTTTTTAGTTTTTCATAACGAGGAGTATCAGAATTCCTAAATTTATGAGCTTCATCTATGATTACTACTTCTATTGGATCTGCTTTTTCTTTTTTTATAAACTCTTCTGCAAGATTAATGTTTCCAGAAGACAAAACTCTCCAAGTGCTTAAACCAAAATCACTTAAATAATTCTTCCAGTCAGCTATGATCCCTGGCGGACATAAAATAATACCCCTTTTTTTATTGGCTTTTGCAACTGCCGCTGCGATGATTGATTTCCCGAGACCAACCACATCGGCGATAATAACACCGTTGTACAAATTTAAAACTTTTATAGCTTGTTTAATAGCGTCTTCTTGGTATCTATAATGTCTATACCCTGCATCTTCTATGACTTCTTTTAAAAATAAATTATTATCATCGGGGCTTTTTGTGTCAATGTATGTTTTTAAAACGATTACAAATGCTTGAAATGGAGTTATTTTTTTAACCTGGGTTTCATTTTCTATCGTCTCTATCAATTTATCTTTCAGTATCTTGTTTTCAGTGATTAAAACAGAATCTTCCCAAAGATTCTCAAAATATTCATCTGTTTCTTCTGTTCCATAATCCTTAATCTCAACATTAAATTCATGTTGATAAGATAATCCAGCCTTAGTTAAATTACTACTTCCTGTAATAAAAAGATTTTTTGCTCCAATCTGACTTTCATCTAAACTAAATATATATAATTTTGCATGATTAGGCTTTTTAGTTTTTCTTATAATTAATTTATCTTTTATAATTAAATCTATGAAAAAATATACTTGCTCATAGAATTCCTTTTGATCAAAATCATCACTATTTAATGATTTTTTAACAGAATTTATAAAATTATTCTCAATCTCCCTTTTGCCTATTTCTTTTTTATCTTTAATGTTTGAATATTCAACAATCATTCCAGAAATAAGATTATCAACTTCAAGACCAACTAAGACTCTCAATTTAAAATTATCTTTTCTATTTTTGAGTGAAGAATATAATTCAGTAATTCCAGAAAAATAGAAAAAACCAACTAAAAATTTTAACTGCTCACTTTTTGATATAAGCTCGACTAAACGTTTTTTTAAATTGTCTGCTCCACTATTTGTAATGAAATTAAGCATAAACTCATATATAAAATCACTATTTCTTACATTTTAATTCTAACAAATATGCAAATTATATACAATATTTAATAATACAAAAAAACCGTTGTTTAAACGGTTTTTTGACGCACCTAGCGCTACGCACGACTTAATTGCCGATACAATAATCGAACGCATCTTGCGCGCACAGGACCAATCAAGTTATGACGGGCTCGAGCTAGCTCAAGGTAGCTGGGGCTATGGAACGATGTTGGAACCTTTTTGGCTTTAAAAAACATATAATACTATATGCAGAGTGCTTTTTAGCTTAATCACAATCTTTCAATTGTAAGTTTCGAACATATCTTTCTCAGGAAACTAGAATAAAGTTTTAGTGATTTTATCTACACCATTAATTAAATCCAATACTTCTTCTGGAGTTGGCTCTTTTTTCTTATTATGATCGCATAAGTTTCGAATGTCTGAAAGACGTTGTATAAATCGCCACTGAGGAATTTCAATAACCTTTTCAGTTTTTAAAAGATTATTTAAATCACTAATCTCCGGATTTCGCTTGCTTACTGTTAAATTATGATTGCAACAAACTTGCGACAAATGTTTCTCAAGAACTACTCCAGCCATAGCTCCGGCAGCCCTTATAAATTTATTTTTTAACAATTCTTTTGCTGCATCTAATTCAGAATCAAATAGATCCGCTTGAACAAGTTGTCGAATATCAAATAAGGAGCTCTCAAATCTTTTTTGAACTGAATTGAGTATACTAAGCTGTTGCTGAAATCGTGGTATCGCAGCCTCTCTCGTTGCAACCTCTTCATCCCAACCGCTTGTAACGCGAAGGTTTTGTAAATAATCCTCGATTGCATAATTCTCGTAAGTAATTGCCTTTCTTATTTTCGGCTTTTCATAAAACTTTATAAAGTCCTCAAAACGATCTGGCAGTAATTGTTTAATAATGGCTCGGGCTTCTGAATACCATAATTGATATTGTTCAGTAAATGAAGGAAGATCAGCTTTAAGGTCGGTTAGTTCTTTCCCAACTATTTTCTTTTTTTTAACTCATCTTCAAATTCGTCTGGATAACATGCATACTGCATAGACATAAGTAAAAAATTTCCTCTTTTTATTAAAGACTCAAGGTCTAATTTATATTTATCGAGATTTGATTGCATATTTTAATACGTTATTTTTATCTGGGGCTATGGAACGATGTCGAAACCTATTTAGACATTTTAATTAAATGATCTGCCCTAATCAATTATTTCTTCTATTACCTCCCTTGTTGTTCTGATTTTTTTTCCACTTGGTAATGTGAGAAAGGCTTCTATCTGAGGAGCTAGCTCTGTTGGTTCTTGTTGATTATCCTCTACTCGTATTTCTCCTGTTTTCCCATCAATAACAACACGAGCCTTATTACCGCTCCCGTCCTTACGCCCAATCAATAGATGTTGATCTTCTCCTTGTGAGCGCGATTCTACAAAAAGTCCTTCCGTTTCTAATCTATGTTTAATTGTTTTTTCAGCTTCGTGTTGTTGTAAAATTTCTAAAAATGGTTCTATTTTCCCCCATGGATTATCGGTTGGATAACCATCGCTACCTGACCACCATGTTTGAAATTGCCTTTCGGCACGTAACTTCTTAAACCTTAAGCCAGGTATTGAGTCTTCAGGCAAAATCTTTTCTAAATGAGTCAACAAAAGTCCCTGAATTGCTTTTGCTTCTTTAGTAGAAAGTAAATTTTCTTTCAGGGCTTTTTCTTTACACCAAACTTTCTTTAAAATATTCGTTTCGGAATCTTTATTACTAAGATTTGATTGGGTAGTACATTCTTCAATTCCGGCAAGAAGACCCACTAATATTTTTTTTCGATTATTTAACTCTTTAATATACTGTTTAAAATTAAAACCATCATCAATATATGAAGTGGTAGTTGTTAGTTGATTTTTGAAAAGACCTAAACTTTCCGTTCCGAAAATCTCTTCAACTAATTTTTCTGTCTTATTTATCCATAGCTGATATTCTGGCCCCCATTCATCAAAATTCTTTAGATCTTCAATTTTTGGAATTTGCTCCTTTAATTTTGAGAGTTTTTCATCCATATTTTATTTTAAACTATGGGGCTATGGAACGATATTGAAATCTTTTTAGCTTAATAAATTCTTCACTAAATTAATTGGCCTAGCACCAGCAATATGCATAGGTTCTCTAATATCAAGATCTGGCTGAACTTGAGATTTCATTCTAAAAGCAATGGTCATCATCCCAATCACTTTATTCGTTTTTAAGTCTAAGAGTGGGCATCCGCTATTTCCCAAATTACTTATTGCGTCAATTATAAACCAGTTTCTAGGATGCTTAGGATTAACACCATCTTGTTTTATATTACTAATAATAGTTTTGTTAACTATAAGAGTTATACCAAATCCATCATTTATCATTTGAGCAGCATAAGGAAAACCAATAAAATAAGCCTCGTCTCCTATTTCAACTTTTTCAGAATCACTTAGGTCTAAAGGGCTTAAAAGCGTTTTATCAAAATCTTTCATATTAAATAAAGCTACATCATTTTTATCGTCACTCTTTATTAGCTCTAATGGGAACCATGTATATGTCTCTAAACCATTTTTTTCTCGTTTTGTCATCGCCATACCGATAAGATTTTCTTTTTGTTCTGGCTTAATTTGATTATAAATATGAGCTGCACTTAAAATTTTACCCTCTTTAGAAATAGAAAAACCACTTCCTAATATAACTAATTCATTTTCAGTTTGCTTAAGCCCAATAGCAATAATGGATGGACTAATTTCTTTTATGTTTTTTATCAGATTAGTCATGTTTATTTTTATTATTTTTTTTGTGTGAAATTTCCTTGTTCTTCAACACCAATTATTTTTTTATCACTAGGCCAATTTTGAAATCCTAGAAAAAGAAGAAAGAATATGCTCTTAAGTGAATTAATGTCCATTAGCAATATTTCAACGTCTTCCTTTTTGAGCCTACTAACCATATTTTTGTAATCCAACTGAATCTTTAAATTGTTTGTCGGATATTTAAAAGCAGTATTTTCCTGATCCTCAATAGAATAATCAGCTTTAATTTTTTCTTTTAAAAAATCTAGATTGTGATATTTGTACACTAATTCTTTTAAAGCAAGCATATCTTTTTTCCAATCCTGAAAAATATTTTTTGATCCTGATCCTTTAGTAAAATATTTATTAGTAAATTCTGTTGAATCATTAATTTTCTTTTCTTGTAAATGTTCTTGTGCTTCAAGCCTGTTAAATATTTCTTCTATATTATGAGAATAATCTCCTTTTTCCAGCATCTCTTTATTTAAAAGATTTACAATTAATGTTTTCAGAAGAACTTCGATTCCATGTTTTGTATTAAAGAGAGCTGGTATAAAAATTTCTTTCAATTCAAATTCATGGAGTATTCGCTTTGGTTTTCCTTTGGCGCTTCTGCTATATTTTGAGTTTTTGTGACCAATAATCTCTACACAAGCTAGTCTTGCCAATTCTAAATAACCATTTGCAAAAGTATACCAATCACTCATTCTATAAATTTTTTGCCTACTAGTCATATAAAAAACCTATTAAAGAATAAAAAGAATTAATATAACCACAACACTTTTTAATAAATATGCTATTTTTATATTATACCATTTTCTAACTATTTTTGAATAATATCATTAATTCAATATCCAGATGGCGTAATTTAGAATTGAAGCAAAACTAACCCAAAGAAGATAAGGGATAAAAAGCAAACCAGCTGTTTTGTTAATTCTATAAAATTCGATTAAGGTAATAGAAATAAACACCCATAAAATTAGAATCTCCAATAAAGCAAGTCCGGGATTATGCATTCCAAAAAAGATTATAGACCAAAGAGTGTTTAAAACCAGCTGAATTCCGTAAAATATCATTGCTAGTTTTATTTTTAAATTATCTCGTTTTTGCCAAATCAAGAAGGCAGAAATACCCATCAGGACATAAAGAAAACTCCAAACCGGAGCAAAAATCCAATTAGGAGGACTAAATAAAGGTTTATTAATAAAAGTATACCAAGTGGAAATACTAGATGTAGTAAATAAAGAACCAATAAATCCGGCTAATAAAGCAATTAAAATAGAAATTAAAAGAGGTAAAAGATATTTTTTAAACATATATTTTTTAAATTATTAATACTCTTTACTCTTTATATTCTACTCCCTTTTCTATATTATGTTAAATACTTAATTTAATGGCAAATAATAAAAAAAAGCCTCATAATTGGGCTTTGAATTTTAAAATATTTAGGAAGGAGTAAGAAATAATTACTTACTCCCTCCATTGTATATAGGCTTAATTATACATTCCCTCTAGGGAACAACCTAAAAACAGAAAACTAACTGATAATTTTTCACTTTTTACCGTTGAATTAGTGGGAATTGGAACTACTACCCATATTTTACCCACTTTTATCGAAACATCTGGACCTTCAACTTTAAATGGGATGTTATTTTTACTATTCGCATAACGCAATTTTAGTAATCTTAACTTCCTTGACTTTGGTTTATAACCCTTTATCATCTTAAAAACAATCTTCCAAAATGCTACAATTTCTTGTCCGTAATCTTCTTTTACACAATTAATCTCAAATTTTAATTCTTTTCCTTCAACAAAATCATTCTTCTTTAACATCTCTTCGATAACTGTTTTTACAATATCTTCTTTCGGAGTAGGAATCTGATCAACATATTCTTCTTTTTTATCTAATGGAATACAAAACCCATTAATACATAACATTTCCACGCTTGAAGCAATCAGTTCAATTTCCCCCCATACTGTTTTAATTCTCGTCATTTTTTTCTCCTTCCGTTTTTTTTTATTTTTTAATGTCTTTCATTTTCTTCTTCTTCAAAGATATCTTCTTCTTGATAAATCAATCTTTCAAGCCCTCTAAACCCCTTCGTATCCTCTAGTTTTTTCGAAAGATTTAAATACCTCTCCCAGTCCTTTAAAGAAGGGCTCTTAGAGTAATTCACTACAACAATGACCTCGGGCCTTACTTTTCCTTCAACAGAAACCATTGTGTTGATACTCATCCTTCTTTTTTTGTTAAAATCAGGATAAATAATAAACTTCTTGTGTTTAAATATATGATTAAAACGGATTAAGGTATTTCTTTTTACCTCTATTTCCACATCAAAAGCAGAATCACACTTAAGACCTAGGGAGTGTTTATCTTTTAGTACCTGCTGTATCAAAGGAAGTAGTTTCTCATCCCCTAAAACAAATCTCCTTATATTTTCCCATTGCTCCTCGTTATAGAACAAAGAAGTAAAACAATCCCCAAATTCCTTGCAAATTGCAAAAAAGATTTGGGCTTCTGATGACAAATCTACTCTTAATACCATTTTCTCAAATTTCTTAATTCTCTTAACTTCCATTTCCTTTCCTCCTTTATCTTTAATTTCACAAAACTAAAAAAAATTTTTAAGGCCAAATTTCCCTGGAGTTAAACTGACAGACGTATATCCAATCATACATTCTTGCCTAAGAATTACCATCTTTACAATTCTTTCTAAATTGCAGATAATATCTTTTTCTCTGCCAAAAATGTAAATATTTTCCAAGAAAGAATCTTTAATGGTCAAGCTTATCCATGGATATTTACTTTTGTTTAAAATTAAAGCATTTTTAATCGTTTTCGCAAGTGCTTTCTCGTCTCTTGGTATTTTCTGTAACATAATGAAATTTGTAAAAATGGTCCGAGACAAAAACTCCTGTTTTTCTTTTTCTAAAGCTTTTCCTCGCATTAGAAAAGCTTTGAATTGATTTAATTCCGTTAACATCTTTTTCTCCTATATTACCTCACCTGCCATCATCAAATCAGGTCTTATGAGGTCTTTATCAAAAAACTACTCTATTATCTCGTATGATAATATATTAACAACCAATTGTCAAGTATCAAAAAAAACGACCGCACTGTCGTTTAAATACTTAAAAGTTTATATCTTTAAGATTAATCCTCCGTCTGATGCCTAACGATAAAATGGTATTTTGCCGCTTCAATAGCAATTAATTCAATTATTCCCAAGATTAATATAATCAACCAGTCATAAATTCCTAATGGAACGGTTTTTAAAAGAGTTTGTAGTAAAGGTATATAAACAGCAGCTACTAGCATTATTATCCCTAAAACCACTGCTACTAGTAAAAGCTTATTAGA
>Ga0307992_1001069_pt1 | contig 16460 bp, 10 predicted proteins | sample EllFjometagen133_FD_203162 | JGI IMG/M metagenome (GOLD analysis project Ga0307992, IMG submission 203162) | Marine microbial communities from Ellis Fjord, Antarctic Ocean - #133 | ecosystem: Environmental > Aquatic > Marine > Unclassified | place: Southern Ocean | collected 2014-10-08
ATCTTATTTTTTCCATAAAGATCCCTAAATCAAAATAGTCATAATTGAATTATTATTAATTGATAATTCGTATTTTTTATTTAGATATTCAAAACTAAATTTATGAATCTCTTCACTTTCATTTAAAACAACAAATGCTAAAGTGCCATCAACATTTTTAAAGGCGGTAACATTTAGTAATGAGTTGTTTGTAACTTTTATTCTCAAAGCACCAGGTCTTATATATTTACTAAAGTGTCCTACATAGTAATAAGAGCTTTGGTGAATTAATTTTTCTGGGAATATATCTATTATAATTGGAGCATCACATAAATTATTTACATGATTTGGCCCTCCAGTGTTATCTAAGAATAGATTCCAATCAATATATCCTTGGCACCAATTATTAAAGTCTCCAAGCATATTTCTAGCATATCTTTCTCCGGTTTTCCAAGAATTAAAATGAACTCCACCTTCTTGGCAACCTTCTGTAAATAACAATCCTTTTTCAGGAAACATATCGTGAACTTTACCAACATTTTCAAAAGCTTCACTTACATACCAATGGAATGCAGTACCCCATACATACTGAGCTGCTTCCTCATCTTCTAGTACCGTGCTAGCTCTTTCAACCATAATATCCCTGTTATGATCCCATATTAATATTTTTACATCTGAGGCGTCACTATTTTTCATAAGAGGTCCTAAATGAAATTTGACAAAATCACGTTCTTCTTCAGCACTGTAAATGCAAGAATCCCAACGCTGTACTGCCGCTGGTTCGTTTTGAACTGTTACACCCCAGACTTTTAGTCCAAGTTTGCGATATTCTTCAACAAATTTAATATAATATTTAGCCCATGCTTCATAATATTCAGGTAGTAATTTACCGCCTTTTATCATTGAATTATTATCTTTCATAAATGCAGGAGGGCTCCAAGGACTAGCCAGTAGTTCAATTGGTTCTTTAGCATACTTTTCAGCATCCTTGATTAAAGGAACAACATATGTTAAATCCCTTGATATATCAAAAGTCTTTAACTCTTTATCTCCCTCTTCAATATATGTATAACTACTTAAACTAAAATCACAGCCATGAATACTAACTCTTCCAATTGTGTAACCAAGTCCTTCTTCTTTATCAAAATAATCTTTAATTGCTTGTTCTCTTACTTCTTTGCTAACCCTACCAAGATTGTAAGCAGCACTTTCAGTAAAAGCACCACCAAAACCTACCATACTTTGGTAAGTTACATTCTCATCAAGGACAATATCAACGTTTTGTAAGTTCTTATTTTCACGAAGTTCTTCTATAAAAAATCTTCTATCTGAATCTTTTTCAGTAATAATAACTTTAGCCATTGTTAATCCTCCTTAAAAGAATACTTTTATTTCTTTAATTAATCCTAGTCTAATGTCATGAGCTAAATCACCTTTAACCTCATCCATTTCAATAGAATCAACTATGTATTTTTTTATTTTAAATTCACCATTAAATGTATCCACATTATTTTCATTGATATATGTAACTAATGTTTTACCTAGGAATCTAAAACTTACTTTTCCATCTTTAAAGAATTCTTTACTAAGTGCTGGTTGAAGATTTAATTTTAGTTCTCCATCATAGATAAATGGTTTTTTACCCATCATCATTACAGACCATAATGAAAGCATTTCTGCTGTACTTCCTGATAGTCTTGCTACAAATCCTTGCCCTCTAACAGCTGGATCAGGATTGATGCTTGGAGCAATAAAACTTGAATTCTCAAGTGTACTTCTACCATATATTTCAGGATCCATGAAACAAGTTAAGTTTGTCTTGATTTCTTCAAAGTATTCTTTGTAAAGACCACTTTTTAGTAATCCAACTAAATACTTGTAAGTCATATGTAAGAAATTAGATTCTCTTTCTTGCCAACCTTTTGTAAACGATCTTCCTCGACCTATTTCGTTCGATTCATCATCTAAAAATTCACTAGTCTTATAAAACTTCAATTCATGATCATATATGTTAGATTCCTTAATTTTTTTAAACATCTTTAACTTATTACCACTACCATTCATGACCTTTAGAGCTCTTGCTGGAGCTTCTAAGTAATTAGGTAATTTTCTCATTTTAAATTCAAGGGGTTTTACAGTTGGAAGTCCATAATTCCCGATTTTCTTGAAACCATCAACAATTATTTCTTCATATTTTGTGACTTTGTGAACTAAAAATGTAGGATAAATTCCTTCACCTAATTTATATGCTTTATCTAATGCAGAGTCGATTTTTACTAAATACAATTTTAGTGCTTTCTCGATAAGAGAAGTTTCAATCAGTTTATTTTCCTCTATAGTAAATCTAATTTCAAATCGATAATTTTCTTTTAAATTATTTGTTTCATCCCAGAAGTCAAAATCACTTAAATCTTTAGTTAAGAGATTAACCATTCCATTAACTAACTTGATTAATTCAACGGGAATCATTACCTTTGAATCTTTATCGAAATTTTCAAGTAAAAACATAACAACTCTTTTTAACTCAATTGTTTCACTTACTCCACTACCAAATAATCCAGGCAAACCATTCATTGCATCATTCCATCCGGGGTTATTCGCTTCCATTTCAATTCCAATTCCACTAGGATCTAAGTTAACAATTTTGTTAGTTGCTAAAACAAATAATTTACCATATAGATTTGTTTTTACAGTTTCTCCATTTTCGTCTTTCAACCATGAAGATTTATTTGGATCCATTTTTAGTTTAAATACTTTCTCTTCATCATTGTGAAGAATTGATCCAAATCTTCTAATCTTGTTATCTTTTGTTAAACATATTTTTTCGTCTCTTGGCAAAACGTATGCAGGACTATCAAAATATGAGTAATCATTTTCTAAATACAATTTTGAATGCATTTTATCTGGATAGATACTTTGATAATTTTCAACTAAATCTAAAATATATGTCCAATGATCAATCCAGTAACCTTCTGCAAAATGTGCTTCATAATTTTGTTTTGCAAATTTAAATATTTTATCAAATAGCATATCATCTGTTAAATCAACAAAAATATCATGGTTTGCCATTGTATTTATGATTCCACCAGGAGTGAATTTGCCAAGTATAACTTCACGCATAACACTACTTCCAGCAAATAAATCATCAACTAATTTATTAGCATAATCTTTATCTTCAATCTCAAACGTGGATCCATTAATTGACAGTGGATTATATCCATCTGCTTGAATAAAACTAGCAAACATCTTCATATTAAAATCTTCAACTTCAGGATTAAAAGTTACATCATTTCTTCTATTTTGACATACATCTCTAAAACTACCATTCCCTTGAGAATAAAATTCTGGAGCAAGGCTAAAGAAGTTATAATCTCTTTCTAAGTCACCATGTTTTCTAGAAAAAAGATGATAAACAAAGTTAGTTTTTTCTCCTTTAAGAATCAAAGGATATCCTCCTCTAAGAAGGTTGTCTAAATAATTTTGTTTGATATAATCATCAAATATCGGGAAATTAGTAACTGATGAAACTTCTTCTAATAAGTTTTCAATTTCAAAGTAAGCTTCTTTTCTCTTCCCGCTTAGATATTCTGAATTACTAAGTTTTTGAGCTAATTCGAGTAACGCCTCTTCTGAATGAATGTGTCCAACAACAGTATTTAATCTTTTAGTCTCATCTTTTGCTAAACTAAATTTAACCAAAGAAAATCCTACAGGAACTTTATTCGCAGTAATTTGCTTCATACTATTCATTTCTTGAATTGTATGTTTTTCAAAACCTCTAGCAAATTTCTTTGTGTTATCATAATCAAAAATAATATTGCTATCTACTATTGGTTTAACTAGTTCACCTTCAAAAGAAGAAACGTAGAAATTTCCTTTAACTGTTTCAACTACTTCAGCAAAGTCTTCTGTTGATGATCTCATTCTATAAAAACCAATGTTATTTTCTAGAGAATAAACTTCCATCCAACTTCGGAGTAAATTACCAATGTTTTTAAAATCCCCACCTGAAACTTTATATGGGAAAAGTTGTGATATCCCATCAACTAATTCAATTTCTTTATTTTCATCAGTTAAGTTAGTAATTTTAACTATTCTAACTAAAGCAGCTAAATTTTCATTAGGTAACCCAAAATAACTAACTGAAACTTTTACGCCAAGTGTATTATTGATCTCTTCAATCATAAATTCACTTCTTTTTATTCTCATAATTCTTTTTGTATCCAAATTATTTTCTGTAAAAAATTCATTTACTTCGCCATTGATTTTCATAAAAGTCCTAAATCCATTTGTTCCTACATTTTGATACGCAGTAACTGCTGGATTAAACTCAAGTATTTGAGTATTTTTGTCTTCCAATCCAAAACTAGTAATTCCCTGTCCTCTATTTACATAGAATGTCCATAGTGGAATCCCTCTTTTCCCAGCAAGTCCAGGTAAGAAACTTGAAAAAGTCTTTTTCTTATCATAATTCTCAATTACAAACTCTTTGTTTCCAAAATAGTAATCTCTCATAATCTACACCTCTATGTATAATATTTCTCCATATCATATTAATATGTTTATAGTGTTCTAATAAAAAAAATGTGACATACCACAACCCCATATTGTGTATATTTCACTAATGTAGCCCTTTAGCGAATAAATCAAATCTATTACTATGTAATAATATTCACTAAAACGATTTCGTAATTTAATTATACAATATATGTAAGCGTATAACAATAGCGTTTTCGTTTTTTTTGAAATTAACTATTATTTTTAAAAATAATGTACTCAAAATAAAAAGGAATTCAAATTGAATTCCCTTAAAAAGTCATTAGTTTATTATCCGATAGAGCCTTCCATTTCAAGTTTAATCAGTTGATTTAATTCAACAGCGTACTCCATGGGCAGTTCTTTTGCAAATGGCTCAATAAAGCCCATTATAATCATTTCTGTTGCTTGTTCTTTAGTTAAACCTCTACTCATTAAGTAAAATAGTTGTTCCTCACTTACTTTTGAAACTGAGGCTTCATGTTGAACTTGAGCTTGGTTGTTTTTTACTATATTGAATGGCAATGTATCTGATGTTGAAATGTCATCTAATATGATTGTGTCACACTCAACATTGCTCTTAGCTCCAATTGCTTTTTTATCATGTCTAATTAATCCACGATAGTTTACTTTTCCACCTTTAGCACTCATTGATTTACTAATGATTTTTGAAGTTGTGTTTTTTCCAATATGGATCATTTTTGCTCCAGTATCTTGATACATTCCTTCACCCGCAAAAGCTATTGAAATTGTTGTTCCTTTTGCACGATCTCCTTTTAATATACAAGCAGGATATTTCATGTTAATTTTTGAACCAATATTACCATCAATCCATTCCATGTGACCATCTTCCTCAACTAAAGCTCTTTTTGTAACTAAGTTGATTATGTTATTTGCCCAGTTTTGAACTGTTGAATAACGACAATGTCCACCCTTCTTAACAAATATTTCAACGATTGCAGCATGCAAACTCGACTTTGTATAAACAGGAGCAGTACATCCTTCAACGTAATTAACAAATGCACCCTCATCCACAATAATTAAAGTTCTTTCAAATTGCCCCATTTGTTCACTATTAATTCTAAAATAAGATTGAAGAGGCTTTTCTACTCTTACTCCAGGCGGAACATAAATAAATGACCCTCCGCTCCATACAGCACTATTTAAAGCAGCATATTTGTTATCACGATATGGTACAACTTTAGAAAAATACTCTTTGAATAACTCAGGTCTTTCTCTTAAAGCAGTATCTGTATCAGTGAAATACACTCCTAAATCTTCTAATTCTTTTATTGTAGAATGATATACTACTTCACTATCAAACTGTGTTGAAACACCGGCTAAGAACTTTTGTTCAGCTTCAGGTATTCCTAGTTTTTCAAAAGTGTCTTTTATTTCTACAGGTACATCATCCCAATTATTTTCAGATTTCTCTGAAGGTTTTACATAATATGTGATTTGATCAAAATCTATTTCTGATAAATCTGGTCCCCAAGTAGGATTTGGCATTGATGCAAACTTATGATAACTCTTAACTCTAAAGTCTGTCATCCATTTTGGTTCACCTTTTATTTTAGATATTTCTCTTACAACTTCTTCATTTATCCCTTTACCAGTATCAAAGATACTTGTAGTTTCTGTTTTAAATCCATATTTATAGTCTCCGATTATATCTTTTATTTCTTCGTTTTTTCTTTCGCTCATAAGATATCACTCGCTTTCTTCTATAGTTCCTTCAAATGCTTTCCATGCTATGGAAGCACATTTTATTCTTGCTGGAAACTGTCTAACTCCTTGATACGCAATTGCTTCTTCTAAATCAACACTAGTATCATATTCTTTGTTAGTAAGCATATTAATATATGTTTCAGAAATTTTCTTTGCGTCTTCTGTCTTTTTACCTATTAATGTCTCACTCATAACTGAAGCACTACTACAACAAATGCTGCATCCAGTTCCATCATGTCTTATATCTTTTACTACTCCATTTTCAATTTTAGATTGCACAGTAATATCGTCACCACAAGTAGGATTTTTTATATGTATTGTTTTATATCCAGGATCATTCAAAAGTCCTTTATTTCTTGGGTTCTTGTAGTGATCCATAATTACTTGACGATATAATACTTTTAAATCTTGCATTTTATTTCCCCCTAAAATCCAACACTCTTAAAGAAATCACGAGCACCTTTAACAGATTCTACAAATTTATCACAATCTTCTTTTGTATTATATAGATAAAATGATACTCTAAGCGTTGCGACAACTTCTAACCATTTAATAATCAATTGAGCACAATGATGCCCGGCTCTCATGCAAATATTGTTTCCATCAAAGAATGTTACTGCATCATGTGGATGTACTCCTTCTATATTAAAGGTAATTATTCCTGTAACTGCAGTTTTATTATATATAACAATATCTTCAATATTTTCCAACTTTTTAATTGTATAATCTTTTAAATCCTTTTCATGTTTAGCAATATTGTCTAGTCCAACTTCTTGCAAATAATCAATTGCTGCACCAAGTCCTATTGCACCTGCAATAGGTGGAGTTCCTGTTTCAAATTTATAAGGAACCTCTTTCCAAGATGCATCGTACAAATTAACATTGTCATTCATATCTCCACCAAATTCAATTGGTGGCATTTTGTCTAACAGCTTTTTCTTTCCATATAAAACGCCTATCCCAGTTGGGCCAAGCATCTTATGTCCTGAAAATGCTAAGAAATCACAATCAATATTTTTTACATCAATCGCAATATGAGGTGCAGCTTGAGCTGCATCAACACTTACAAGTGCCCCTACTTCATGCGATAATCTAATAATTTCTTTTATCGGAGAGATATAACCCATTACATTTGAAATGTAATTCAAGGCTACTATCTTTGTATTTTTATTTAATACTTTTTTAAAGTTTTCTATCGTTATTCTTCCCTCACTATCAAGAGGGACATAAACCAACTTGGCTTTTGTTATGTTACTGACATTTTGCCAAGGTAAAACTTGTGAATGATGTTCTAACTCACTTACAATTATTTCATCTTCACTGGTTAAGTTATTAAGTCCATAACTTGTAGCTACTAAATTCAAAGCACTACTTGCTCCTCTAGTAAAGATTACTTCAGAGAAATCAGCATTAATAAACTCACTAACTTTTCTTCTAGAACCTTCATAAAGTTCTGTGGCTACATAACTTAAATTGTAAACACCACGATGAACATTAACACTATATTTTTCATAGTATTCATCTAGTTTCCTAATTACTTGAATCGGTTTTAAGCTTGATGCTGCTGTATCTAAATATACAAGAGTTTCATCACTTAAAACTGGGAAATCTTTCTTTAAGATATATGGATCCATAATTTTCACCTACAATGTTTTTTTCTCAACGCTTCTTACAAAATCTTCAATTAATTCTTTTGTTGATAAAAGTTCTGTTACTGGACTTAAGAATCCAGAAATAATTAGCTTTTCAGCATTCTTTAAAGTAAGTCCTCTACTCATTAAATAGTATAGCTGTTCTTCATCCATTTTACCAATTGCAGCACCATGTGATGCAACAACATCAAACTCATCAATTAGTAATAGTGGGTTTGCATCTAATCTAGATGTTTTACCAAGTACTATTCCTCTATTTGATTGACGTGCAATACTTCTTTTCATATCTTTATTAATCTTACCTACACCTTCAAATACTAAGAAACTTGAATTGTTTGATACTCCATAATTTTCAATATATCCTTCAGTATCTGGTGCGTTATGTTCGATTAGTTGTCTAATTTTCATTTCTTGTTCATTAGAAGTAATCGCTACTGTTTTTGAAGTTCCAACAGCATATACATCTTGTAAATCAATAAATGTATTTGAGTCTGTTATTCCATCATTTACTTCAGCAATACTATATAAACTATTTCCGTATCTTCTCACATAACTATTTCTATTAACAGAAACAATAGCTTTATTATTCAAATTAGATAATCCAGAATATATCAATTTTGCATTTTCATTAACAATTGAATTTGATACAAAATTAATACTTGAGTCTGTCATGTTGATTAAATACTCAAAATAAGACAACTCTGAATTCTCTCCAAGAATAATCAATGTGTTATTTACTAAATCATTATTTTCTTGAACATAGAACACATGAAGAGTATCTTTTATCACTTTGTTTTTACCTACTTCAATAAATACTCCACTGTTTACTTCCTCTAAATTATATTGATAAGCATCACTTTTATATTCTGTCAAAAAAGGATTTTGACTAAAAATCTTTGGTTTATTAGTTATTGTATCTTCTATATCTTCAATAATTATATTATTATCTTTAACATGATTTTTAATGATATGTCCATCTTTTATTACAAGGTAATTAGTAAGCTCTTCAGTGAAAAATTTATTTAACTCACTCGGTATTTTATCATTTAGTAGTTTTGATCTATGAAATTTCACTTTATAGACCTAATAATTCTTTTGTAGCGCAAGTTCCAAGCAATATTTTTTCTTTTTCTTCTTCTACAAATACTCTTTCTTCTACAATACCCAGTTCTTCTTTGATCCAGTCATATCCTTCTGCATCAATTCTCTTAATTAAACTCATATCACCAGTTTTTACAATTCTTCCTTGCATCATTACATGAACTAAATCAGCACTAATATAATCTAATAGTCTTTGGTAATGAGTAATAAGCAATAATCCTAAGTCTTTCGATTTCATGCTAGTTACGTTTTCACCAACAATTTTCAGAGCATCAACATCAAGTCCTGAATCAATTTCGTCTAAAATTGCGATACTAGGTTTAAGCATTTTCAATTGAAGAATTTCATTTCTTTTCTTTTCTCCGCCACTAAATCCTTCATTTAAATAACGGTGAGGAAGATCTTCATTCATTTTAAGCTCGGCAACTGCTTTATCATACTGAACAATAAACTTGAATAATGATATATTTTTTCCTTCTTCACTTCTTGCGTTCATTGCTGTTTTTACGAAGTCGCTGTTTGTTACTCCAGGCACTTCCGCGGGTGATTGCATTCCGAGGAAAATTCCTGCTCTGCTTCTTTCATCAACTTCCATTTTTAAAACGTCTTTACCATCAAGTAATACTTCACCTTTTGTGACAGTAAATTTTGGATGTCCCATCACGACACTAGCTAGTGTTGATTTACCAGTTCCGTTTGGTCCCATAATTGCGTGAGTCTCCCCACCTTTTATCTCTAAATTAACGCCTTTTAAGATTTCTTTTCCATCTACTTCAGCGTGTAAATTTCTAATTGTTAATACACTCATTTTGTATACCTCCTTGGCTCATTACCATTCTAACAAATAAGAATAATTAATACCAATGATATGATTAATTATTTAATTAAAAAAAGTATAAAAAAAAACGGAATGTTGAGCATTCCGTTTTAGTTATAAAATTTTACTATCCTTGAGGATTATAATTTGGGAAAACTTGCACGTTATCAAATGTGATAACACTAGGTAAACTTACTAAGATTAACCCATCAACTCCAGCTGTAACTCCACCAAGTTCAAAGTCTAATTTGTTAGCTGCATCATCTTCACCATATGTGAATGTATATGAGTAAGTAACCATTTCTGTAGTTAAAGAGAACATTTCAGCATATTCTGCTGAACCAATCATTTTTGCATTGATGTCTCTTGCAACAGTACTCATTGCATCAAATACTACTGTGTATGTAACTCCTTGAACAAGTGGTAATTCTGCTTGGAATAATTGAATATTCCAATTTTCATCACCAACATTAGTTATATCAATAACGAATGCTCCATCTGCTACTCCATAAGTTGCAGCAGTTGTGTTCCAATCTGCCATCCAAACTCCCCATTCAACTGGGAGATCAAATGTACCATTAACTATTTGATTTGTATCAGCAACTACTGCTGCATCAACAAGTTCTTCAAACATTAAGTTGTCCATTGTAATAGCACTACCAGTAGCAACTGTAATTCCATTTGTTGCTCCACCAAGTTCGAAGTCTAATTTTGCATTAACGCTATCAGCAGTAACTAAGAAATCAACAGTGTAAACAGTCATTGTACTAGTTAAAGCAATAGTTTCAACATACTCAGCACCATTATCATCAATTAACTTAACATTGATTTCTCTATCTTCAGTACTCATAGCTTCAAATGTTGCTCTATAAGTATTTGTATCTACTAATGCTAAATCTGCTTGGAATAATTGAATATTCCAGTTGTCTTCTCCTACATTAGTAATATTAAGTTCAACATATCCGTTTGAATAATCTACTGTAGCAGCAGTTGAATTCCAATCTGCCATCCAAGTAGACCATCCTGAAGTCTCAAAATTGCCATTCATTAATAATTCATCTTGTTGTAATAATTCTACCATAACGTTATCAATACGAACGATAGTGTCTACTGCAACTCCACCAATTGTACCTAGTTCAAATACTAGTTTACCTTGATCAAGTGTAGTTTCTGCAGTCATTGTAAAGATAATTTCAAATGTTTGCCAGTCTACAGTTAAATCGATAACTTCAGTAGCCATAAAGTTAGCAAACCAAGGATCTGAATCTAGAGCATCACCTAAATTTACATTCATTTGACGCGCATCATCAGCCATAGCATCAAATGAAACTTTGTAAGTTTTACCTAATTCAAATGCTAAGTCTTCTTGGTAAACTTGAGTAGCGTAAGAAGCATGAGTATCTAATAATCCAACAACTTCAACTTCTAACATTCCATTTGCTGCATCAATTGAAGAAGTAGTAACACCACTCCATTCATCTCCGTACCAAGCACCCCATGAATCTTTATTATTTAACATGAAATCGCCATTTAGAATTTGATCAGTTTCAGCAACTACTGCTGCATCAACAAGTTCTTCAAACATTACATTATCAAATGTAACAACACTTGCTGCAGAAACAGTAATTCCACCCATTGCTCCACCAAGTTCAAAGTCTAATTTTGCATTTTCATTATCTTCAGCAACAACAAAATCAACTGTATAAACTGTCATTTCACTAGTTAATGCAACAGTTTCAACATATTCAGTTGCTCCAATTAATTTTACATTTACTTCTCTATCAACAGTACTCATAGCTTCAAATGTAATTCTATAAGTATTTGTATCTACTAATTCTAAACCTTCTTGGAATAATTGAATGTTCCAGTTGTCTTCTCCAACATCAGCGATATCTAATACTACAGTATCTCCGTCGTATACAACTGTTGCACTAGTTGAATTCCAGTCTGCCATCCAAGTTCCCCATACACCAGCATTAAATTCTCCATTAACAACTAAGTCTGTAGGGTCCCATACCATTGCATTTGGTATTGTAACGATTACAACTCTATTAACAACTCTTTCATTTCCAGCAGCATCACTAACTGTATAAGTAACAGTGTAAGAACCTACTGTATCAACATCAACAGTATCTCCAGAAACTACTATGTCTTCAGTAACAACACCATCAACAAAGTCATTTGCAACTACACCAAATAGAGGATCAAATACATCGCCTACAATAATAGTAACATCTTCTGCTCCAGTTATTGCTGGTGCAGATCCATCTTCTGCTGATCCACCACTAATTGTAAGATCATCAAGCAAAATAGTGCAATCAATATCTTCACTACCTTCAATATTTCCCATTTCGAATAATGGTCCACCGTTTACATTGTCAATACCCATTGTAAATGTAAATGTGTAATCTGCCCATTCTTCAGTTAACACGAAATCAATAACTACTCCTGGTTTAAAGTCTGTAAACCATGGATCACTTGGTAATAATTCTCCCATTTGGAAATGAAGAATTTTTCCTTCAACACTTGATTTAGCTCTAAAAGAAACAGAGTAATCAGTTTCATTTTGTAAAGGTACTCCCATATATTCAAATCTAGATTCATAAACTAATCCACCAGAAATGATATCCATTCTTAAAGTTCCGTCTTCAACAGATTCAGTAACTGAACCTCCACCTGATTCATATTTTGTCCATCCAACTAATGCAGTTTCATCGTCAAATGTCCAAGTCTTCACTACTAAAGCATTAGGATCAACAGTAACTGTTTCTGCTTCGATAGTTACAGTAATAGATGCTCTAGCCAATTTACCTAAAGCAACTACAGAATATTCAATAATACACACTGCTGGAATACCTGTATCTAATGTACCATCAGCATTAATTGTACAATTATCTGAGCTAGCAGTAATTAAATCTGTATAATCTACTAAATCACTTCCTGCAGCTTCCGCTTTTGCGAAAACATTAAAAACATCGTCAACCATAATTGATTCATCAGCAAGTCCTGAAAGTTCAACAGAATCTAGGACGTCAATAATATCCTCTATATCCTCTTTGTTAAGTAAATCACATCCACTAAGTCCTAAAACTAAGACTAAACTAGCAATTAAAATTAAAAACTTTTTCATAATAATTTCTCCTCCTATATTTTCTTTATTTTTATCCAAACATAATACAAAATTTCCGCACATAAAACTCTGCGGACAATTTATTGAAAGAGAGAATGCAAAATAATTCTTCTTTTCGAGAGTAGTATAGCATATTACGAAATCGTTTTCAATAGAATTATCTAAATCGTTTTCTTAAATCGCTTACATGTGTTCAAAATGGCTTAGTGTTTACATTTAAAGGAGATTGAAAATTCGTTTGAATTAAGCCGTTTGTTATCATTCTAAAATCCTTATTTAGAAAATCAATTTTTAACATAGAAATATTTATTTATTTTTAAAACAAAAAGAGGATTTTTGAAATCCTCTTTAAAATTTTTAATACATATCTGGGATTAATTTTGCTTCAACAAGTCTTCTAAAATCCCATTCTAAATAACTTCCAGAATCAATTTTATAATTCCAGAAAAACCATCCAAAAGTTTTGTTGTATTCATTAAACTGGGAATTGGCAAATGCCATTTTAACATCAATAATTGAATCTTGACTTAGGTTTTCATATACATTTCCTTGCAATCCTAAAGACCATTCACCAATTACAACTGGTACAATTCCAATATAATTTGCAATTGTATTCTTTTGTTCTCTATGTACAAATGCAACATGATCAAGAATATCGTAATCTCCCCAACCATCACCAAATGTTTGATAAAGATGAATGTCAAAAAATACTTTTCTAAAATCGTTATTTTCAAAGAATCGTTTCCATGTATCATCATAGTTTCTAAAGCCATCGTGGAATCCTATATATATTGATGTATTATGAAATCTTATTATTTCATATGCATCTATATAAAATTCTTGAAGAATTTCCATATTTACACTCCATCCAGGTTCATTTAATACTTCTATTCCCCATAGAGAATCATAGGAACTAAAATGTTCAGCAATATCGCCTAATATTTCAACTGTTTTTAAGACATTCTCAGGTTCTTCCCATTCCAAAACCCCAGCAATTCCTCCATTATCAAAACCATTTTGACATCCAGGTGCAGTATGCAAATCAAGTAATACCTTTATATCATGTTCTTCAGCCCAGACCATTGCTCTTTCAATATATAATAATGATGAGGAATAGACTCCTTCCCCAAATAGCCACCAAGGAATAGGCAATCTAACATATTCAACACCGTGTTCTTTAAGCCATATGAAATCCTCTTCAACGATAAATGTATCCCAATGGTTTTCAATTACTTCTTCAGCATTTTCTTTTTGTTCCATAAAAACTGTTTCATCACTACCATTAACTCCATTAAATAAATCAGGTGTCATCCAACCTTCTAATACAAACCAACCACCAAGGTTAACTCCTTTAATAGCTAAGGTATCTTCAACTACATCTTCAATGTAAAGGAAACCCTTAGAAAAGAAAAATGTAAACTCGTCTTTTCTCTGATATTCATCTTTATCTTTACTTTGTATAATTTCATATCCTAAATAAGTACCTGCTTCAGTACTTAAATCAAAAGAATCAAGGAATTGATACTTACTTATATCTGTTTCCTCAAGCCATTCTAAAATATCTTCTTTAGTAAAATTAGTAAAATCAGGAATAACAATTATTTCATCCAAACTATATCCTCTAGAGTATTTTATTATTAACTCAGATTCTACAGGCACCTTTGTCCCAGGTTCAATATCTTGATAAAAAACTGTATTAGGTAAAACATCATCATTATACTCGCTACTTACAATTAAGTTTATATCATAATCAAAACTCCATTTTAAAACATCACCGTATTCTATCCCTTTTAAATCCGGGATATTCACAGTTGAAGCACTCTTACATCCCAATAATGATAAAACTAGAGTAAAACTAATAATAAATAATAATATTTTTCTCATATGGAACCTCCAAAAAGCATAAATATATACAAACTCTAAAAAAAATAATATATTAAGTTAATTCAAAAAACAAGTCATAAGAAAAGATAAAAAAAAAGAAAGTAATAAATTACCTTCTAATAAACAAATTGTTTTAAAGTGTTTGAAACCACAGAGTATCCAAGATCATTAAGATGGAATCCATCAAAAGTGTACTCTATTTTTAATTGATCAAAATCATTTTTTAAGTACTTAGTAATATCTACAAATTTATAACGGTTCTTTCTTGCATAGTTTTTAAGATAATAATTCAGCATATTAATTTCAAAATTGTCTCTTGCATCAACGTACTCACGATTAATATTATCCATATTTGCAGGATTGACCGGGACAACACTCATAATATGTATTTCAGTATCTTTTGATCTTCTTTTCATCTCTTCACAAATTTTAATGATGTTAGCATAAATATCTTTAACGTTAGTATCTTCAAATCCCATATCATTTGAACCGACTGATATAAACAGTTTATTAGGTTTATATTTTATTGCTCTCTTATAAAGTGATTCTAAAAGAGAAACAGTAGTATCTCCCGATATTCCATTATTATAAATAGTTAGTTCTGGCAATTTGCTCTTGATATTTAGGTTTTCAATTAAACAATCTCCAATAAGAACAACTTGATTTTTCTTGTATTCTCTCGAAGAAATATCTTGAAGTTTTCCTTTATATCTTCTCTTTATATCTTTTTTATTCATCATCTTCATCATTCTCTTCAACCTTATAATAATCAGCTAGAGGTTGTCTGAAAACGCGTTTAACAACTAATAAAACTACCAAAGCTAAAATAGATACTATACTTCCTAACATATATTGACCAATTCCAAAAATTATACCAATTATTGCACTAATCCACAAAGTTGAAGCCGTTGTAAGACCGTACACGTTTGAATTAGTTTTTAATATTGCACCTGTTCCTAAGAACCCAACTCCTGCGACAATTTGTGCAATAAGTCTTTGTCTTTCAAATACAACTGCTTGAACTAGATTCGGGTTTGCTCGAGCAAATTCAATTGCATCAATAACCATTATTTCTTGAACTATTGCAAGTGCAGAAGCGCCAAGTGCTACTAAAACATGCGTTGTCATTCCCGCGATTTTGTGCTTTCTTTGTCTCTCGAATCCAATAAGCCCAACAAATAGAACCGTTAATCCAAGACTTTGTAGGATGTAAAATATGTCAATTGTTTTATCCATCCTATTCACCTACTTCCATTGTAACTAATCATTATAAACGCTTACATCAAAAAAATCAATAGTAAAAGCGAAGAAAAATCTTCGCTTTTATTTATAATTATTCTTCTTCTAAACTATACTCCATAGCTTCATATCGTTTATACATACCATAACGACGTTTAGCTTCTTGTAAGTTTAGAGCGTAAAGTTCTTCTGCATGTTCAGGATTAATATCAAGTAATTGATAGTAACGAGCTTCATTCATTAGATACTCTCTATAACGATCCCATTGAGGTGGTTTAGAATCAATTTTGAATGGATTCTTACCAAGTTTTTCAAGTTTAGGATCAAATCTGAATGTTGGCCAATAACCACATAATGTAGCAAGTTTTGCTTGATTTTGAGAATTAGTTAATCC
>Ga0307992_1001070_pt1 | contig 16455 bp, 18 predicted proteins | sample EllFjometagen133_FD_203162 | JGI IMG/M metagenome (GOLD analysis project Ga0307992, IMG submission 203162) | Marine microbial communities from Ellis Fjord, Antarctic Ocean - #133 | ecosystem: Environmental > Aquatic > Marine > Unclassified | place: Southern Ocean | collected 2014-10-08
TTCCTATGGAGTTCCGTGTTCTTTAGCTGATGATAATAAAATTATTAAGAAGATAAACAAGCATAAAAATGTAATTGTTATTTATCACAAGTTGGCTAGCTCTAATTATAAAATTTTAGAACAGATAAGAAGCAAGACAAAAGCCAAGATACTAGTTATTAACCATACCCTATACCAGTCTGGCTCATGGAGGAATTTTAAGAAATTAGATATCATGATTGCAGTCAGTAAAAATATGGATAAGAAGCTTAGTAAATGGTATCCTAAAATCAATCATGATTTTATTCATAATGGAGTAGATGGGAGCCGTTATGAAGATATAAAGGCATCTGGTATTTCTAAGAAAGACATCCTTCTAACGGGGCGGATCAATAGAATCTGCGGCTGGAAATTTTCTGACAAGTGGGTTAAGTGGTGTAAAGATGTTAATCTGCCTCAGCCGATGGTACATGAATACATAGGGACTGGCATTGGAGGTAGAGGTCGTGCTGGTAAAAATCGCAACAAAGCGAAATCTCATAAAGGAAGAAATACAGTAAATATGATGGGAGCAGTTGATGATTTTAAAACAAAAGTATCGATAATAAAAAATTGGGACGTTTTCCTTTATGAGGTTAATAGAGATGAAGGAATTTCTATGGCCATCCTGGAATCCATGGCCTGTGGAGTCCCTGTCGTCTGTTCTAACCATTACGGGAACATCGAGGTCATTAAAGATGGGATTAATGGCTATGTCTTTAAAGATAAGAAACATGCTCAAAAAATATTAACAGATTTAATCAATAACCCAGATAAGTTAAAAGAGTTAAAGAGAACTACAAAACAATATTTTGATGATAATTTAGATGCTAAGCACACAGTAAAAAAATATGTTGATGTAATACATAAAATTACTTCTGGAGTTAAAAGTGTTGTAGAAGAGAAGCCTAAAAAAGAATTTGTTAAGAATGATAAATTTACTATTATAACTTCTGGATATAATAAAGGGAAGAATTTAGATGAGTGGGCAGGTTCTATTATAAGACAAAAGTATAGACCTTTAGAAGTGGTTTTTGCCAATGATAAATCAACAGATAATACTTTAAAAGTTATAAAAGGTATAGAAGAAAAATTCAAAGCTAATAATATAGAATTTAAATTAGTGGATAATAAAAGACAACTGTTTTGTGGTGGATCATATCATAATCTTGTTAATTATATTAGTGGTTTTTATGCAGGAGTATTAGATGCTGATGATATGCTTGACCTTGGGACTATCGAATATATTATGAAATTATATAAAGACAACCCTGACATCTATTGGATATATACACAATTTTTATGGTGTAATGAGCAAATGGTGCAAGGGAGGAAGGGACTAAACAGTGTTCCTCCAAAAGGTCAATCTCTTCTCGATTTAGGGGATAAGGGAGTTCATGGGATAGGGACTGGTTTTAGAACATTTAGCAGGAAGATAGAAAGGATAGACAAATTATTTGGAAGACATTTAACCTGTGCTGTCGATAAGAACATGGGTTATAGATTGGAAGAAGCAGGTCCAGGATTATTTACAGAAAGAAGATGTTATATACATAGAGGTCATCCTGTTGGTTCTACAGACTCTGTTTCGTCTACTAAGAATGCTATGAGAATGTGGGAACAAGTAATAAGAGAAGCTCATAGCAGAAGAAAGAAGTACAATAAGAAAATACATGGGATATCTTTATTAGGAGATAAAAATGAATGAAGATTTTAAAAATAGAATAGACTTGAAAAATAGCAAGCTTTTAAATAGCAAAAAAGGGAAGCAATATTATAAAAAAAGAACTATTTGCGAAGTGATCAGAGAGCTTTGTGATCATTGTGTTATAAAATTTCATGAAGATCCTGAATCTATGGAAGAAATTTTGTATTTTTTGGAAGAAATTTTTATCATGGCAACGAGAATGAACAAAAAATTAATAAAGTATAAGCTAGACACTGATACATTATTTGAATCTAATACTAAAAGCAAGGAAGAGGTTCTTAAAATTAGAAAAGAAAGAACGAGATTGATAAGGATAATGGAAGAAAATAATAATATATTAAAGGATGGGTATTAATAATGAGTAGAGAAGTTGATATCATAGTAGTTTATTGGGAAACAGATTTTATGATTGAAAAATGTATCAATCAATTATTAAAAACTGATTACGATAATTATAAAATCTGTATAGTTGATAATACATGGAAAAGCGAAGATAAGTTAAAATCATATTTTGATGATGATCGTATTAATGTCATTCAGGGAAGAAATCCTTTAGAAAGATCTAAAAGTAGTTTAAAAAGGGGTAGGCAACACGTTGATGGTGTTCAGATAGGTATAAATAATACTGATTCTGAATATGTAGCTATCTTTCATGCTGATTCTTGGCCTCTCCGTAATTGCTGGCTTAAGGAATCTATGAAATATATCAATCAAAATAAAGTGGAGATGGTGGGAATACAGCATGAGTCATCGATTCATTCTTGTTTTCATTTTGTTAAGAGAAGTACTCTAAAAAATATGAAATACAAATACAATAGGTCTAAAGTGCGTTTTAGTAAGAGTCTCATCAAGAATGTTAAATATAAAGATGCTATTAAGTCAGCTAGAACTAAATGGGATTGGGGTGAAGATCTGGCTATTAAGATATATGGGAGGCATGGGCATACTGTCGGGTTTAATCCTACTAAAGGAGCTTCACCTGAGTATGGCAAGGATGATATCAATAAGCAATTCTGGAGAAATTTTGGACAAGATGGTTTTGGAATAGTTTATGGAGATATGTTCTTTCATATATGGAAAAGTTTTAGAAAAATGAGTTTAGATAAAATTGAGAAATATAAAAAGTACTATGAGAATGATGAATACCTTAATAGCTATTATTTTGTAAACAAAGTAGTTGACAAAGTGGTTTTAAACAAAGGTATTCATGATAATAGTTATTATCTTTTAGCTCAAGAAGAAGGCTTCGAATATAAGGGGTAGTATGTCTATTAAAGTTTTTATCCAAACTGAAAAATTTAAAGGTGGTCCTGCCGTATTTAGGTCCAGGATTATTTCCGAATTAAATAAATTTGATGACATAGAAATAACCAACAGTGTAAAAGACGATTTTGACCTCGAACTGGCTTTCATTAGAAAGGTTTACTTCCATGACAAACCATATATTTTAAGAGTGGATGGCTGTTACTATCAAAGCGGAAGGAAATCAGGTAATAAGGCTTTAGAGAAAGCTATCCTGCGGGCAGATCATATTATTTTTCAGTCAAATTTCTCTTTTGATCTGTGTAATAGAATTTTGAATATCAACTCTGTAATAGATGGTAATAACAATCACTCTATTATTTATAATGGTATAGACTTAGATTATGTCAACGGCATCGTAAAAGATAGCAGCATAAAGCCTGGTTCATTTGTAGCAGCAGCTAGATGGAGAGACAACAAAAGAACTTTTTCTATCATTAAGGGTTTTAGAAAAGCGAAAACAGGTCGGCATCTTTATATGATAGGAGATATTGGGATAGGAGAAAATGCCTCTTATGCCAACAAGATTAAAAAATATGAATCTGAATATATACATATTTTGGGACACAAGAGTCAGGAAGAAACTATTTCGATATTAAGAGCATGTGATTATCAAATACATCTTTGCCATATAGATTCTTGTCCCAATATCGTTATCGAAGGAATGTCTTGTGGTCTTAATGTTCTGTGCTCCAATTTAGGAGGAACGAAGGAGCTAGTAAAAAATAATGGAGTTGTATTAAATGCCGACAAAATGTGGTCGGGTCAATACCTACCGTCTTCAGTCAAGTTGGATAGTTTAAAAAAAGAAGTGGTGGCAAAAGGAATTAAGAAACTTATGAAGATTGAGACGAAGCCAAATCCATCAGAATTTGATATTAAGGAAGTGGCAAAAAAATATGCGGAAATAATAAGGAAAATAAATAGGAGATAGAAAGACATTATGAAAAAACATGGTATCAAAAATCCAAAGATGCATTGTCATGAAGAATATGAAAGTGATCGCAAAGATAATGATTTTATCACAGATGAGACCATGATGAAATGGTTTAATGATGAATACTCTACTTCTAAGCATCTGTTAACATTGTACAGCCTCGTTAGAGGGCTTAATGCCAGAAAAGTGATAGAAATAGGGTTCGGTAGATCTACTCCTGTTCTTGCTAGAGCTGCTTCTGAAAATAATGGCAGATTATTAAGTTGTGACTGGGACGACTTCTCATACTTGTTGACTGAGAAAGAAAAAGAAGTAGTTGATTTTGTATTTGGAGAAGCTGAATTAGTATGGGGTAGAGATGAGGGATATGATTTCGCATTCTTAGATTATTTTTCTAAGCCGGGAAAGAAAATCCCATATTTAATTGAAGAAGTAGAGAAGTGCATAAAAAGAATGAAAAAGAATGGGGTCATTGTTATCCATGATGTATTTATGGACAAATATAGGATTGGAACTGCTATGGAAGAGATAGTTAAGGGCAGGGATGAGTTGGAGTATTCTGTTATACCTTTTAACTATGGATTGGGGATATTGAGATGTAAATCTGATTCCACATATGGGACTGTCGTTTCTCCTAATAATTTGCTCAAAAAGAAAGACCAATAACATGTTAAAAGTATCTGTCATAACAACTCTTTTCAATTATAAAAATTATATAGAAGATTGCATCAAATCTTTTTTAGATCAAAATTTTGATGATTCAGAGATGATTATCGTTGACGATGCATCCGAAGACAACCCTTATGAAGTTGTAAAAAAATATTCATCAGATAGAGTCAAATATATTAGGTTAGATAAAAATCAAGGATATTCTCATGCAAAGAATGTCGGAATCAAGGCATGCGGTTCTGACATGTTGGTTATGTTAGATGCCGATGATATGTTAACTCCTAATAGTTTGAAGATACGGTATAATAAAATCAAAGAGGGGTATGACTTTGTTCATGGTCCTTGCCTTGATATGAAAGAGAACAGATCACTGGTCAGGAATAGATTATGGGATTTGTGGAATACCAAAGGTGGATGGAAGAACGTCCATGCTCAGGGGGTTATGTTGAAGAAAGACATACATTGCGAGATAGGTCTTTATGATGAGTCTCTGTGGTGTAAAAGCGATAGGGAGTTTTTCGCAAGAGTTTTTAATCATGGATATAAGATAGGAGTAGTTGAAGATGATGTTGCTTTTTATAGAAGGCATAAGAAACAGATGCATAGATCTAAGGAGAAAGCTAAAATAAATAATAAATTACAAAAAGAAGTTATGAGAAAAATAGAGGCAAGAAAAAAAGATTTAGTTGGATTAGAAATGTTAAAATATTAATTAGACAGGAAGTGTATATGAAAGTTGGATTTGATTTTGATCCTTTCAATGGAGATGAGACTAAGGACGGTAAACATAGATTCCTCATAAGGCTGGCAAAGCAGTTTGAAAATTTAGGAGTCGTTATTAATAATGATAATCCTGATATTGGGTTATACCTGTGCACAAAAATTGAAAATAAAAATGCAAAAATTAAAGTAGTAAGATTAGATGGTTTAATAATGAACACTAGATGGGATTACAAGAAGAAGAATAAATATATAAAAAAAGTAGTAAGTAGTGCTGACGCTTTAATTTATCAGGGTGATTTTTGTGAAGAGGCGTATCGTAAATTTTTAGGTATCAATAAAACTTTCAAAATAATTCCTAATGGCTGTGATCCAGATGAATTCAAGCCAAGAAATCCTAATAATTATTTTATTGCTAATTCTAAATGGAGACCTCATAAAAGATTAAAGCAAACTGTGAAATGTTTCTTGCTTGCTCTCGAAAAAGGTATGGATGCTGATTTGATCGTTACTGGCAAGCCAGATTATAAATACAAACATAAAAGAATAAAATATGTTGGATGGAAAACAAGAGAAGACTTGGTGAAGTTGTTTGCAGGTGCTATTGCTAGTATTCATTTGACATGGTTGGATTGGTGTCCTAATTCTATGGTAGAAGCTATTACATCTAGATGCCCTGTGATTTATACTAAATCTGGGGGGCAAACTCAATTAGGAGAAGGGTCTGGTATTGGCATCAAGGATACTCAGTGGGAATTTAATCTTATAGACCTGTATAATCCTCCTAAATTAAACAGGGAAGAAGTATCTGATGCTATGATATATTTAAAAGATAATAAGGACAAAAACTTATATCCTTATAGAGAAAATTTGGATATAAAAAATGTAGCAAAAGAGTATATCTCTTATTTCGAAAATTTATTAAAAGGCAAATAGTTGTCGATAGGATTATAATGAATAGATTTATTATCTCATATGAAGAATTGTTAGTCCTTATTCGTGGTGGTATTATGAGAAGAACTGTAAAGGGAACTTCTCTTAGGAGCATCGAAGGACTTCCTCGAGTCAAAGGAGCTTTTGCTGAAGGTATATATGGAGGCTGTCCAGGTAAAGAAATTAATGCCATGCTTCCTGATTTTGATGATGAGCAAATGAAGGAAATAGCTAAAGAATTAGCTCAGAATTTTTTTATAGAGCCTCCTGATAACCATGTGACTGCCGCGGTACTTATAAGATATATTTATGGTCAGTTTGCAAAGAATGGCATTCATAGATCTAAGGAAGATTTTGAAAGAATGAAGAAAGAAGAGCTAAATTGGATTTTGCCCAGGAAGTTATTGAAATTTGTCTATAAAGAATTTGAGAATGTAAATAATTTTTATGGATTGAGCATTTTGTGTGAGATGGAGGGGCACAGATTAGGTGATGAAGCTGTAATAAATGATGATAGTCAGAAGGTCGAGGAGATGGAGGACATGTATCTAAAATCCGTATTGTTCGCTCATGAATGTGGAAGTTTTAAACAGATGTTTACTCCTTATTATTGGGCTGCTATATATTTCATAAAATTGAAGGACAAAAAGAAGGCTATTAAATATTCTAAACTAACTATTGAAAATGCTGAAAAATATTGTCCTGATGATAGAGGATCTTATCAGGATAAGTTGAAGGCATGTTTAAAATATTTAAAGAAAAAAGATAAAAGTAATTGGATTGATTTTTATAATAAGCATAAAAAAAATGCTAAAAATAAATGTGTTAAATCAAGCATTAAAAGTATTAAGAAAAAATGAAAGGTATATAATGAGTAAAAGTATAATGAAAAAGATAGATCAGCATACACATATGGATAAAAGTAAGTTAGTTTTGAATCCACCATTTCCCGATGCTATAAAGATAGAGATTACAGGACGTTGTAACTACAATTGTTCTTTCTGTGCTCAAAAAAGTTCTTTAAGGAAAATTGGGGATATAGATAGAAACTTCTTGTATAGGATATTATGGGAAGCAAAGTCTATCGGTGTTAAGGAGATAGGTATGTTCCTGCTTGGAGAATCATTCTTGGTTAAAGAACTTGCGGAGTATGTTAAATATGCTAAAGAGGTAGTTGGTATTGAATATGTATTTATAACAACTAATGGGTCCATGGCTACATCTGATAGAATGATACCTTTGATAGAGGCTGGTTTGGATAGTATTAAATTTTCTATAAATGCTGGAACAAGAGAAACATACAAAAATTTACATTGTTGTGACAGGTTTGATGAGGTTGTTTCAAATGTTAAGTGGCTTCATAAATATAAGGAAGAAAATAATATAGATAGTTTAAGGACATGTATTAGTTCTATTTTTATTCTATCAGAAAAGGTAAATCTTAGAGCTTTTGAAAAAGAGATGAATAATTATGTAGATGATTTTTATTTTCTTCCATTGTATAATCAAGCAGGTCATATTGGAGGCAAAGAGTATACTAAAATTGTTGGAAATCCTGGTAGGTATGAGAATATGGTTGAGCCTATTCCTTGTTGGGCACTATTTAATGCGGCAAAGATAACTTGGAATGGATGGTTGACTGCGTGTTGCTTTGATCACGATGAGAAATTTGAGATAGCTGATCTAAATAAGGTGTCTCTAACAGAAGCTTGGAATAATCCGAAATTTATAGGGATGAGACAAGAGCATTTAGATAATAAATTCGGTAAAGATTCTCTTTGTGCTAAATGCTTAGATATTAAAACATAAGGGGCGTTATGAATATTCAGGGCAAGGTGTGGGGAACTACCTCCAGTTTATTTAGCAAGAATAATGTGGAGATCAATAGGATAACATGCAGTAAGGATGGTTATTGTTCTAAACACAAATATACTAGTAAATACAATATGTTTTTTGTGGAAAAAGGATCTCTTGAGATAAGCGTCTGGAAAAATGATTATGACCTAGTTGATAAAACTATTTTAAAGGAACAACAAAGCTGCGTAGTAGAGCCAGGGGAATATCATATGTTTAAATGTCTTGGGGAAAACACTGTAGCCCTTGAAATCTACTGGGTTGAGATAAGCAGTAATGATATTGAAAGAAAATCTGTTGGAGGTAAATTAGATTAACTCTGGACATATAACATATGAGCAGTTACTAGAGATAGTGTCATGGGGAATATTCACCATGGATATTAAGAAGAATCGTATTGTAGGTGAAAAAATTAAAAGCATTGAATCTATGGATGACGCTATTGCTGGAGGTATATATCTTGGATCTCCAGGTAAAGATATTTTCCTTATGCTTCCTTACCTTAGTGATGAGCAAATGAGGGAAGTGGCAGACATGTTGGCTTATCAGTGGTGTGAGTCTCCACCTGTCACTAATGTTAATTATGCAGCTCTTATAAGGTATACTTATGGTCAATTTGCTAAACAAGGCATACATAGATCAAAAGAAGATTTTGAAAGAATGAAAAAAGAGAAACAAGAATGGGAGTTGCCTAGGAAGTTTCTTAAATTTTTGTATGAAGAGTTTGATAAAATAAATAATTTTTACGGTCTATGTATTTTGTGCGAGATGGAAGCTCACAGACTGGGAGATGAGGCTGTATTAAATAAAGATGGACTGAAGCTTGTGGAGATGGAGGACATGTATCTGAAAGCCATCTCATTTGCTAAGGAGTGCAATAGTTATAAGCATATGTTTTCTCTTTATTATTGGGCAGCTAAATGTTTTATAGAATTTGGCAGTGAGGATAATGCTATTAGATATTCTAAATTAGCTATTAGGGAAGCTGGTAAATATTATCATAAATATTTTCCAAAAGGAGAGCAATATTACAGTGTAAGGCTTGGGCATTGTGCAGAATACATAAAGAAGGTAAAGCCATAGATTAGAATAAGTTCTATAAAAATCAATAGGAGATAATTTATGAATGTTTATATAGATTTGGGTGCCCATAAGGGGGCGTTGTTGGAAAAAGTTGTTAATGGATTTGATGACATAGATCTTTTTATAGCTTTTGAATGTGTCCCTAATCTTTACAAAAGGGTCGATGAAAGATTTAAAAATAATCCTAAAGTTAAAGTATTGAATAAAGCAGTGTCTTGTTCTAATGGTGAGTTGACATTTTATGTTGATAGTAGGAAGAATAAACCTAGTGGGGCAGGTGAAGGATCAACTCTTATTAAGGGAATATATAATGATGAGATAATAGTCGAAAGTGTTGATTTTTCTGATTATCTTGAGCAGAATTTTGATGAGTCTGATAACATAATAGTTAAGTTGGATATTGAGGGATACGAATATGAATTGTTAGATCATTTAATTGATACTGGCAATATAAAATATATTAACAAGATGTTTTGCGAATGGCACGAAGCAAAATTAATTAGAAACTTTGGTAATGCTGATCAAGTAAAGAGTAGGCATAATGATTTGGTATATAGGCTTCAGGGTCTTGGTTTTAAGTTAAAAGGTAAAAATAATACTGATGAGTTATCTAAGATAAAGAAGCAAGTGTTTAGCAAAAGGAGACTATTCTAAAATGAAAGATACTCTAAAATTTTATAATGGTATTTACGAAAAACTTTTTAGAAAGAATTACACTAAAGACACGAATAGGGGCAAACCCGCTTTGCGAAAATTCAAAGAGTTTATGGATAAAAATAATGTTGAGGTAGATAGTGTTGTAGATGTGGGGTGTGCATGGGGTAGAAGTCTAGATTATTGGAAAGAGCATGGAGTTAAAGCAGTAGGAGTAGATGTATCTAAGACAGCGTTGGCACATTGTAACAGAAAAGGATATAAGACTTATCTATCTTCTGCAACGGATTTATCTATTTTTGAAGATAAGAAGTTTGATTTATATATAGCGAGCGATGTTTATGAGCATTTGAGAAAAGATGATCTTTCTGATGCCATTAATGAAGCTAAAAGAATAACAAAAAAGTATTTATTGATAAGACCTCATCCATGTATGGATAAGAGAGGATTAAAAGACAAAAGCAAAGCACTGCATTTGACCGTATGGTCATTAGAGGAATGGGAGAACTTTTTTAGAGAACATGATTTGGAAATAATCAAAATAGAAGAGAATGGAGAAACCGCTTATAAGAACGTATTTCTGATGAAAATAAATAATGATATAGTAAAGGAATAGTATGAAAATTTTATTTATGTACAGGGATTACAGGAAGAGAAGGAAGCAGTATGGTGAGATGCTCGAGAGGCTTGGTCATGATGTTGATTTTTTGTACATAAAGGAGAAGAAGATTAAGAATCAGATTACCGCTAAACATATAAAAAAGTATAACCCAGATATGATTTGGTTGTATTCTGCGTACTACGTGTCTAGGGGAGTTATTTCGGAAGATGCGTTAGATTACATTAAGAATAAAAAAATTCTTATGGCTTCTTATTGCACTGCTGATAATGAAGTTCCTTATACAGATAATGTCGATGTATGGAGTAAATTCGATTATCTATTTTTACATTATAAGCCTATGGCAGACTTCTTAAGAACAAAAGGAGTTAATGCTTACTATTCTCCTCTGGGGTTTTATCCAGATCAATATTACAGATCTTATTCTCCTAATAAATCATATGACGTATCTTTTCACGGTACAGCATTGCGTTTTAGGACTCTCGAAAAAGATAAAAGGGTTAAATATCTAGAGTCTCTTGGTAAATTTAAAACTTTAGCAGAAGGAAGTTTCTTCCCTGAGAGAATAAAGAATAAAAGCATAAAAGTAAAAGGCAAATACAAAGGACATGAGTATCAGAGATTGGCATATTCTAAGTCTAAGATAAATTTGGGGTTCCCTTTTATGAATTGCCCACATCCCTTTTATGAAGATCAGATTTATCCTACTAATAGACTCTTTGAGATACCTGCTACTGGTAATTTTTTGTTAACTATTAAGTGTCCTGAGTTTCTAGATATATATCCAGAGGATGCAGTAGGTTACTATGATGACAATATAGAGTCTTTGCAGGAAAATGTGGCTAAGTTTTTGAAGGACAAAGAAACAAGGAAGAAGATGGCAGAGAACGCTTATAAGATAGTTCAAGATCATACCTATTTTCATAGGTTCAAAGAAATTAATAGGATAATTACTTCATGAGAATAAAACAATGCAGAATGAATAAAGACCAGAAGTTGACATTTTCTTCTTTCCTAAAAAGAAATAAGCTCGTTGCTTATGAAGATAAAAAAAAGCCAGTAGTCTTTTTTGGTCTTTATCATGTTGATCTCAGAAAGTTAGATAGGCATCGGAATATGCTTATCTTAGTATGGAGAGGAACAGATATTATTTTGCCAGGACATCTTGATAAAGCTATTGAAAGCGATGTTGATATAAAACATGTGGCTATCTCATCATTTATAGAAGAAGATTTAAGGAAAAGAGGTGTTAAGTATAAGTTCATTCCTCTAGTAGGGAGTTTAATGGCGGGTTATAGGTCGGAGTTTCTAGGGAATGAGATTTACGCTTATGTGCCTAAATCTAGATATAATTTTTATGGTGGAAACATTATAGAGAAATTGAAAAAAAGATGTAAATTTAAAATAAATGTAATTAATTCTTATGATAGATATAGCAAGAGAGATCTTTACGATATTTATAAGAAATGTTTTTGCGGGTTAAGGTTAACTCCTCATGATGGGGTTGCTAATCAAGTTGTGGAGATGGGTCATATGGGGAGAAAAACAATTTATAACGGAGTTGCTCCAAGCAGTATCCCATGGAAAAATAATGTGGACAGCATTCTAGAAAGCATTAATAAAGAAGCTATTAAGATTGGAACTGAGCAAAAGGAATTAGCAAAAGAAGTTAAGAATTTTTATATTACACAAGACGATTGGCTCGATACCGAATATTGGGAGGAATTATAAATGAAACCACTAGTTAGTATAGTTGTCCCTTTATATAACTATGATAAATACATAGCAGATTGTATAGAGTCTATCATTCAATCTGATTATCCTAACAAAGAAATAATTGTTATAGATGACTTCTCTACTGATAATTCTTATAAAATAGCAAAAAAATTCAAATCTGAAGGTATTTTCGTAAAAAGGTTCAATAGGAACAAAGGCTATTCAGTAGTAAAAAATTCTGGCATAAAGAGATCTAGGGGAGACTATATAAGCATCTTAGATGCTGATGATCTATACACGAAAGATTCTATTTCGGTAAGAGTTGAGATGTTGTTGGAAAATGATGTAGATTTTATTCATGCAGATGCCTTGGCGATTAATGGAGATATTTCTTTAAAGCAATGTTATAAGACAAATGACTTTAAAGTTCTTCACTTCCCCACTCCTTATGAAATTCACGCTCAGACTGTTATGGTAAAAAGGAGTTTATATGAAAAATTTGGTTTATATGATGAGAGATTAAGGTCTCGATCAGATAGAGAGATGTGGTGGAGGTTTTTTGGGCAATCGGAAAAGGATGAGGATAAAGTTAAAAGAGCTTATGTGGATTATCCTGTGGCCTATTATAGATATCATGATAAATCGATGACGATGATGAGACAGAGGAACCGGAAGTATGATAAAGAGGTGAGAAAATTAGCAGAATCAATTTATAAAGATAAGAATAAAAATGGTATAAATAAAAGTAACACTATTTTTTTAAATGATTAACGGGGGGATGTCGTGAATAAAAAATTTACCATATTAACGGCAGTTTATAATTCTTCAAGATATCTAAACGATTGGGCAGATTCTATCATAGCTCAGAGTTATAGACCTTTGGAATTAATTTGCGTAGATGATCAATCAGATGACGGAGGTAGTGAAATATTAAAAGATCTTTCTAAAAAAATTAAAAAAGAAGGCATAGATTTTAAATCATTTCGCTGTGATAAGAAATTGTATTGTGGATCGTCTTACAATATGGCTTTGAAATATGCAACTGGTAATTATTTTGGAGTTTTAGATTCTGATGACATGCTAGAGCCACATGCTATTGAATTCATCGTTGATATTTATGAAAAAAATAAAAAAGTAGCTTGGATATATACCAACTACGACAAGTATACTCGCAGAATGGACAGGATAATTAAACGAGGTTTTTGTCGTCATCCTGGTGAATATGAAACTATTCTTCAGATGGAGTCAAATGGCATTAATGGGTATGGACATTGGAGAACATTTTCTGATCGTTTGGTAAATAAGAATAATTTATTCGGTTCGGGGGTAAAATGTTGTGTTGATAAACATCTAGGTTTTAGACTTGAAGAAGAGGGGGTAGGGATGTTCGTTGATAGAGTTTGCTATAAGTACAGGACTCGTCCTAGTAAAGATAAAACGATAGTCTCTAAATACCCTTTGAGGAAAATAAAAGCAGAGGTTATTAATAAGGCAAAAAAAAGACGCAAAAAATCTAAAGTGTATTCTATTTTAAGGTATAGTGGGTAATATGGCTATAAAAGTTTTTATACAAACAAAAAAATTTAATAAAGGTGGACCTGCTATATTTAGGAGTAGGTTGATAACTTCTTTAAATAAATTTGAAGATATAGAGGTAACTAATAATTTCGAAGATGATTTTGATATTGAGATTGCATTTATTAGTAGGGTGTATAAGCACGATAAACCATACATATTAAGATTAGGAAATTGTTATTATTTTAAGGGATATAAGCCATGGAATAATAAGCCTATCAAAAAAGCTATCCCGAATGCTAGTCATGTAATATTCCAATCAGATTTTGGAAAAAAATTACTGTATAGAGTATTGAGAATAAAAGAGCTAGAGTTGATGCAGTCACCTTGTGATGTTATTTATAATGGTGTTGATGTTGATTATATCGAATCTGTTCAACCATCTGAGGAAATTATTCCTGGTTCTTTCTTTTCTTGTGCCAGATGGGATCCTAATAAACGCCCTCGTTCTATGATTAAAGGATTCTTAGAAGCTCAGACAGGTCGCCATTTGTATATAGCCGGAGATGTGGGAGTTGAAGGTAGTGGTAAAAACCTGGGAAAGAAATTCCAGAATAATAAATACATTCATTTTCTTGGGAAAAAAACAAATGAAGAGACGATATCAATAATGAAGGCATGTGATTATCAAATGCATTTATCATTTATAGATGTTTGTCCCAATGTAGTTTTAGAAGGGCTGACAGCAGGCTTAAATGTATTATGTACTAATCTAGGAGGCACTCCAGAAATCGTAGGAGAAAATGGTATTATATTAAATCAAGATAAATTCTGGCCATATCCACAACGATATCTAAAATCAAGAATAGAAAACATGGATAACCTTGATAAGAGAGCAGTGTCTCAAGGCGTTATTGACCTGTTGAAGATGCAGAGATCTGGTACAAGAAGGGATTTTGATGTAGATCATGTTGCAAAGAAATATGCTAACATTATTAGAAATGTATTGAAATGAAAGTAAAGCCAGAAACATATAAAAAGCTCATAGCTGTTCATAAGGGAAAGATAGTAAATATCCCTAATATGATACTAAGGAAACAAGCTTCTGTCGAAAAGCAAAATGCCAATCTCTCTAAAGATTCGGTTTGTATTGTGTGTAACTTTCGTTTCTTGGAAAATAAAATAGAATGGTCTCCTAAGGTTAAAGCGATGTGTCATCCCTTTAGAGATGATAGTATATTTCCTGATGATATGAAAAAGTACCTTTTTTCAGAATCTGATTTTTGTGACGAATTGATAACCCCTGTTAATAGCACTATGAGTAAATGGGAGGTCGGCAAATATGATTTTGTTTATTTCACTTTGAACTCCAGGGAGGGAACTCGTAGTAAAGGCATATATACGTTGCCCTTGCTTGACCACGTAGCGGGAAAGCTTAATCTAAAAGGGCTAGTGATAGACTACTCGAAGAGAGAAACAGCTAAACATATTGGGACTATATATGATAAAGCCTCTAAGAGGGTGAAGAGGCAAATAGACGAGTTAAAAAACTTGACAGTAATCAAGGGGCATTTTAATTCTGAGGAAGTCTGTGCCATTATGTTGTCTGTTAAATTTATATTTTTACCTAGTGATGCTGATGCAAGCCCTAGAATGATTGTAGAGTCATTAGTTAGGAATAGACCTATCGTTATCAGTCGTGCTATTTATGGTGGATGGAAATACATAGATGATACTAATGGTAGGTTTTTTGATCCTCCTACTATTAGTGACTATATGGATTATGGATATAATTCTGATCAAGTTGATGATTTAACATCTGCCATACAAGAAGTAATACTTTTAGATAGTAAGAATATTAGTAAGAATTTTTATAAGCAGTGGGGGCTCAAGAATTCGTCAAAGATGTTAGCTAATATTATATACGATATATCTGGTAATAGATATAAGGCTGTAGCATTTAAAGAATGGAAGTCTGCTCTTGAGAATTTATCTTTAAGAGAAGGTTGGATTTAGATGAATGTTATTTTCTCAAGTATCTCGGCTCCTTTTTTTTCTGAATATCTTGCAAACATAGCAAAAGGCAAATTTGTTAAATGGCAAAAAGTTCCGTCCTATAGAAAGCCCAATATTTGTTTATTTTTGGTTGGGCTATACTGCCCTGATCACAATTTTTACAATAAAATATCTCATTTTAAGAAAATTATCATTTTGTTTGCGGGTAGTGATATACTTCGACTAAATAAAATGAAAAAAAAGGATAGGGGCAAACTTTTTGATAGATTGAAAAGAGATGGTGCTATTTTCGCGACAGAAAGTTGTGAGATACAGGATAGAATCAAAGACATCTATGGCATGAATACAATAATCATACATTTGCCATCTAAGCATAAGTTTTCTGAAACTCCTTATCCTATGCCTGAGAAGTTTAGCGTGGGTTGTTATATGCCTTGTAATAATAGTAAGGGTTCCTCTAGGAGATTCTTCTATGGTTTTAAAAAGGTGGTCGAAGTGGTGAGGAGAATGCCATATGTTGATTTTTATTTCTACTATAATGGAGGAGGCTATGAACCATGGGCAGATGAGCTAGGCATGAAAAATTTTATAGGTTGCAAAGAGGCGATATCTGATATGCCTTCATTTTTGAAGAATATAAGTTGTGGTTTAAGGATAACAGATCATGATACTTATTCTATGAGTGCTATAGAGTACAATATGGCAGGAAGA
>Ga0307992_1001071_pt1 | contig 16452 bp, 15 predicted proteins | sample EllFjometagen133_FD_203162 | JGI IMG/M metagenome (GOLD analysis project Ga0307992, IMG submission 203162) | Marine microbial communities from Ellis Fjord, Antarctic Ocean - #133 | ecosystem: Environmental > Aquatic > Marine > Unclassified | place: Southern Ocean | collected 2014-10-08
GTAAAGAAAGTAAAAAAATAAGTTTTTTAAAAGTTTCATTTTTAGCTTTAGCTGATAGTGTTAATCCTTGTGCACTTGCAGTTTTATTATTAATGTTAATGTCAATAGTAATAGCCAATCCTAATAACAAAAAAGTAATTTTAAAATCAGGATTGTGTTTTATTTTAGCAGTTTTAATAATGTATTTTATTTATGGTTTATTATTAATTAAAGTATTTGCATTTTTAGATCCTATTAGAGTTGTAATTTATAAAGTTGTTGCTTTATTTGCAATAGTTTTAGGTGTGTTAGAAGTTAAAGACTTTTTTAATTATAAACCAGGATCATTAGGAACAGAAATGCCTATAAGTCTAAGACCTACGATGAAAAAGTTTGTATCTAAAATTACTAGTCCAAAAGGTGCTTTCTTTATGGGTTTGTTTGTAACTTTGTTCTTATTACCGTGTACTATTGGGCCATATATTATACTAGGCAGTATGCTCTCAATTAACAGTTTGTTAGCAAGTGTACCTTTATTGTTATGGTATAATGTGTTGTTTGTAGTACCTATGTTAATAGTCATATTGTTAATATACTTTGGAATGGGTCAAATTAAAGATGTGCAAGAATGGAAAGAAAAAAATATTAAATATTTACATTTAATTGCAGGAATTGTAATTATTATAATAGGTATTTTAATGTTTTTTGGATTAATATAAGATAATAAAATTATTTAATAAAAATAACTATATTAAATTGTGATTGTTATGAGTTTTGAAAATAGAGAAGATTGTATATTTTGTAAAATTATAAAAGAAGAAATACCTTGTCATAAGATTTATGAAAATAACTTTGTGCTTGCTTTTTTAGATGTTAATCCTCAATTTAAAGGTCATACTCTTGTAATTCCAAAAAAGCATTTTGAAAATATATTTGATTGTGAAGATAAATATCTTGAAGAAGTAATAAAAGCAATAAAGCTTATTTCTAATCATTATAAGGATGTATTAGGCTGTAGTGGTGTTAATATCTTAAATGCATCTGGAAAAGATGCAGAGCAAAGTGTGTATCACTTACATTTTCACATAGTTCCAAGGTTTTCTACAGATGATTTCTCATTTTGGCCTACTACAAATTATAAAAAAGAAGATTTAGAAAAATTAACTAAATTAATAACTTTAGTTAAATAGAAAATTAGAATTATTTTTAAATGTTGTTGTATATAACATTATTATAAGTAGTACTTTTTTTTAGATATTGCAACTATAGTATAGTGGTTTAGTATGCGAGCCTTCCAAGCTCAGGACCCGGGTTCGAGTCCCGGTAGTTGCACTTTGTATTTAATTTATTACATTATTTCTCAAATAGGTTGTTTTCAGTGCACAAGATATTAACTAAGTTTAAAAAAAGAAAAAGAAGCTTAGAAAAATCTTTAAAATCTGTAACATTAAGAAATTTTATAACTAATTTTAAAAAAGAAGAAATTAATCGTAATAATAATAGATTCATTTTTAAAAAATTTAAAAACTTGGAACTTGGATATACAAAGAATTCCAGAAGTTTTTATTTAGATCATAAATTACTTTTTAAAGAGATATTTAATCTTTGTAATCCTAAGTTTGGATCAAATAAATATATCTTAAATTTAAATGGTACTAATTTTATAATTAAAAAAAGAATGGCTAGTTTAAATAATAAAATTCATCAAGGACAAAGTCATACAAATATTTTTGTTGTTGAACAAGTTAGATTTGGAGAGGTTCTACATAAGTATTTTGTGAAAGAAGTTAATGGAAAGATTAATTCTGCATATGATTTTGGTAGAGATGGTTTTAGAGAATCTATTGCTCAAAATATATTAAAAGATCTTGGATTAAATGTTGTACCTGTTCATTGTTGTATTTGTAATAAAAAAACAAACCAAAGCTTTATAGTTTATGATTATAAACGTTTAGATAATGTTGCTCAATTATTTATTAAAGATAATGGTAAAATAGTTTATAAAAATCAAATTTTTGTATCGAAAGATTTTGAAAATCTGTGTTTAAATCTTCAAAAACAAGTTAATGAGAAATTAGATGTTCTTAAAGGTAAGTATAAATTAGATGTTTACGATTATATAGATGATATAACACTAGATAACCTATTTATTGATTTAAAAAAAGGAAAATTATATATTTTTGATGCTTGGCTTAATAATTCTCATCGTTTTTTTTAAATCTAGTAAAGTGTTTTTTTACAAAAAGTAAGGAATTATATTTAATATTAATAATATAATTATTACTATTGCAAAGAATTTACCTACTTTTTTCATTCTTTTCTTTAAATTTTGTTTTTTATTTAGATATCTACTAAATATTGCTTGTGATAAAAATCCACCATCAAAAGGTACAGTTGGTAAAAAGTTTACAGCTCCAATTAAAAAATTTAATAAAGCAGTCCAACTAAGAACTGATGCTAGTACTAGTAAAAACTTATATTTAAAAGGAATTTTAAAATTTTTATTTTTAAGAATTTCAGCAGAAAATCCTATATTTCCAAGTTCATTTGTTTTTATATATTCTATTCTAGAAATATTTGTATCTAAGTTAATTACTTCAAATATATTTTTTGAATCTTGTTTTAAAGAATTTTTATAATCTGAATTTGTTTTTATTTCTTTTCCATTTACATTTAATATTAAATCATTTACTTGTAACACCCCATAAGCAGGATTTTCAAATATACTACCACAAATATTAGTTTCTTCTTCAATATTTGAAACTTTAATACCTATATCTTTTTGATTATTAATATCTGTAATATATGAGTTAGAGGCAGCATTAGTTATAAGTAATAATATTATAAATATTATTGATAATAAAACATTACTAGTAGGACCAGCAGAATACATTTGTGCAACTTTATTATGATCTGCTTTTTTAAGTTCTTTTTCATCAGGTTCAACAAAAGCACCTAGTGGTAATATTGCTGCAAGTATTACTCCAACAGATTTAATTTTTAATTTAAATCTTCTAAGTAAAGCGCCATGGAAGAATTCATGAATCATAGCTGAAATTATTAAAATAATCCATCCATATAATGGTACTTGGAAATCTACTTTTGGCATTTTAACACCAGGAATTACTAATCCAACTCCTGGACAAGCAACTTGTCCTATAATCATTTTTGCAATAATATCATATGCAGAATAAATTAAAGACCCTAAAGTAAAACCACTTAGACCCATAAGACCAGTTAAAAATATTATGAAATATCCAATAAACTGTGGTATTATTGGATTATGTAAAAACATATTTCCTGCAAGTAGATATGTTATAAATGATAAGGCAATTGTAATTATTATAAATAAAAGAAATCTATTGTTTTTAGAAATTTTTTTATTTTTTATAACATAATCCCATCCAAAAGCACCAAAACCAATAACTATTCCTGCTTTTGAAATAAAATCTAGAAACTTTGTGTGTTTTCCAAGTTTTTCTATAACTTTAGAAAAATAGTTTGTTTTTAATAGTATTAAACACCCTAGTGTTGTATCTTTTTTAAAAAATGTTTTTGCAATTTTTGCACATAATACTAAAATTGCTATAATTAATATAATCCACAGTATTGTACCCATAATTAAAACTCCTTATTTTTATAATTTAAATTTAATATTTAATTTTTTTAAAACTTGATCTCCTTTTTTTACACCGTGATAATATAATTTTAATAATTTCTTTTTATTTCTAGTAAAATTTCTCACATTATTATCTGGATATACTAAATATACATTTTTATATAATTTTAATCTTTCTATAGTTGGAACATCAAAAAAATGTATTATGTGATAAGTCATATAATCTAAACCAAGGTATCTTGTTTTTAACAATAAATCTATTATTCTAAAAGGTAAATCGTGCATTTTTCTAAATATTGTTCTTCTTTCATTAAGTATCCAAATTATTTTTTTATTTTTATTCTGTTTAACTATATCTAGAAAATCATCACTTGGAACTATTGATCCATCATAATAGTTTGTATATCTTGTTTTTAAATACATATATGGTGGCATATTAGATGAAACATTAATTATTTCAGATGTGTTTTTTTTACCATCAACATATTTTACACACAAATTTTTAAAATCAAAAACTTTTACGAAAAAATTAATTTTTGAGTCTTTAATATTTTTAAAATTAATTTTAGTTTTAGTTTTTTGAATTTGTTTTAAAACTTCTAAATCCATTAAGTGCATATTTTCTTTATAAATAATTAAATTCCAAACTTTAGAAATTATTTTAAATATATTAAGATTTAAAAATTTTTGTCTTTTAGATAATAAATCTTTAGTATATATTTCTACAGCTTTAGGTATTTTTTTAGATAAGAAATAAGCACTTGTTTGTGCTCCAGCAGATACACAATATATGCTGTGTATTTGTGGATATAGTTTTCTTTGTTCAAATGAACTTACTACTCCAGTGGAAAAAATACCACTCATAGCGCCACCTTCAATAATTAAGATGATATCTCTTTTAACAGGCATATTTATTACACTTATTTAAAATATATTTTATATAAAATTAATATACTATATATATGGAAACAATAATATTTATATTTACTTTTATTATCTAATGTATGTAAGTAATAATTTATATATTTAAATGATTTTTATAATTAATTTTTATAATAATATACTAAGATATAAGAGGTTTTTTAATGGGTGTAGCAATTGGTTCTTTAATTAAAGAATATAGACAAGATATAGATTTAAAAAATTTTAAAAACAAAAAAATAGGTTTTGATGCTTATAATATGCTATATCAATTTGTAACTACTATAAGAGGTTCAGATGGTTTACCTTTAAAAAATAAATCTGGAGATGTTACTAGTCATATAAATGGTTTATTTTATAGAGTTACAAATATACTTAAATATGGTATTCAACCTTTTTTTGTATTTGATGGTACCAGTAATAAATTAAAAGATCAAACTAAACAAGATAGAAGACAAAGAAGAGCTGATGCTAGAGTAAAATATAATATTGCAATAGAAAAAGAAAATATTTTTGACATTTATAGATATGGTAAGCAATCAGCTACCATAAATGCAGATATTATTGATCAATCTAAAGAGCTGTTAAATTATTTAGGGGTACCTTGTTTTACAGCCCCAGGTGAGGCAGAATCACAAATATCTGTTATGGTTAAAGATGGTTTGCTAGACTATGCTTCTTCTCAAGATTATGACTGTTTTTTATTTGGTTCTCCACATTTACTTAAAAATGTAAGTATTTCTGGAAAAAGAAAAGTAATATCTAAAAATAGATTTGTAGATAATTTGCCTTGTATTATTTATGCTGATACTATTTATAAAGATCTTAATATTACTAGACAAAAGTTAATTTGGTTAAGCATATTAATAGGAACTGATTTTAATAAAAAAATAATAGGTGTTGGGCCTAAAACTGCTCTTAAACTTGTTCAAAATAATGATGATTTTGAAAGTATTATTACTTATTTAAAAAGTAAAAATAAAGTTATAGATTTTGACTATAAAGTTGTAGAAGATATATTTTTAAATCCAAATATTTCTAAAAATCCAGAATTTAATAAATCTAATTTTAATAGAATTAAATTAGAAGAATTATTAATTAATAAATATGATTTTGAAAAAGCAAGATTAGAAAACTATTTAGATAATTTTATTAAAGAAAAAGATAATGTTCAAAAGCAGAAAAATATTACTAAATGGTTTTAAAAATTAAAAATAAAAAAAGAAATAGAAGTTAATTGTAATTTAAATTAATTATTTTAATTAACTATACTTTTTTACCTTTCTTTTTTGCTCTGATTCTAACAGATCCACAAGTTCTACAAAATTCTGGTTTTTTAGGAGATCTCATAGTTGCATTACATTTCATGCATACCCATACATTTACTAATCTTCTTTTTTTTGCAATTTCATCCATAATTATTACCTCTATAATTAATAATATTTAATTTATATTCAATTTAATTAAATTCAGTTTAAATTTAAAAACTAGGAATTTATATATAATTAAGAATAACAAACCTTATAAATAATTATTTTTTTAGTATTTATCTAATTTACTATAAACTTCATTTAAATTTACATCTGTGTTAATACATCCATCTTTGCAAAGTTTTATATAATCTATTGTTCCACTATAATTCTTAAGATAATCTAAAGCTAATTTAACTTCTTTTTTACAACAAATGCCAATAACAGTTTTTGGATTATATTTTGAAATTATATTTTTTACAAGTGTTCCACCAGGTGCTATAAAAACAGAAAAACCTCTTTTTTCAGCATACTTTTTTATAATTCCAACTTTACAATCTATATTACAAAATTTACAATTATACCCATTTTTATCTATAGTTGCTTTACAAGTTTGTGCTTTTCTTAAACAATGTGGTAAAAAAAGTATTTTTTCTATTGAATCCATATTCATTACCTATATTATATATAATAAACAAAACAATTTTATATTTTTCTATTAATTACATAATCTGTAAATTATAGTAAGTATTTTTTACATTTAGATTCTTTTAGATATTTATTAATATCTTTTATACTTTCTAATATTATTTATTTCACTTTGTTTTCTGCAAATTCAATACTATTATACTTATTAATAATTTCTACAGCATTTTTATTTTTTTGATTTTTATTTTCTTTTTTATTTAATATTTCAATTAATTTATTTTTTTTCTAAATTGCAATTATTTAAAGTATGTATTATTCTGATTGTTTTTTTACCTTTAACTATATCTTGACAGCCACAAATTTTATTAAATTCATTACTAGATTTAAGATATAAAATATCATCTTATATTTGAAAAGTAACATATATTTTTTAAGCAAATTTATATGATCTGCTTTGTTGTATATTGTTATAAGTACCTAAAATAGAACCTAATTTTGTACAAAGTCTTGTAAGAACTTATGTTTTACAAGAATACATAATTAAATATCGTTCATAATTAATATTATAATTATGTATGTTATGCCAAAATATATCTGCTGTTTGACCTAAATGAATTGAATTTAATACTTTAGTATATAATTTAAATATTTCTAATTTTTTATAATTATCTAAATTTAATTCATTCTTAAATATTATTTTTAAAGGTAAAAAAGATATTAATGAACCTATATTAATTGTACAATCTAAAACCTAAATAAGATTAATTATGTTTTTTTGAACTGTATTTTTATATGAAATTTCTTTTTTATTAAAAATTAAATGTTTTTCTAAATTAATATTGTTTATATTTCTAGAAATATAATTTTATATACTTTTATTAACGTTATTTTTAAAGTTTTCAACAAATCTTTGTATACTCATTTTTTTCTCAAATATATTATTAATATTCTGAAAAAATATATTTATAAATGTTTACTTACCTTTATTATTTATAATCTATTTATATTTTATAATTATTTTTTAAATAATTAATAAACTGAAATCAGATGTTAAATTATTTTTGGAAGAAAGTAATAGGTTATTTACATGCTCCGGTAGTGTAGCCCGGTAATCACTTTGGCCTTTCAAGCCGATAACACGGGTTCGAATCCCGTTCGGAGCATAGCAATAATATTTGTTAGGTGAAATTTAAAATGGGTACTAGAAAAAAAGATTCAAGTAGATTCAAAAAAACCAAGGCTAGACAGCGTTGGAAATGGAAAAAGAAGAAGATGAGAGAGAAAAAGAGACAAAGAAAGTATTTAAGAAAGAAAGCTGCTTCTTAAATCTTTTTTTCTTTTTTATTTAATTTTAATCTATTTTTAAAAAAATTCTATTTCTATTTCTTAAATTTATATTAACGATATATTTATATTTTTTTCTAATCATAATATATTTGGAATGTAATTTATAAAATATTTTTGAAGAATTCTAGCTTATTATATGTATATTAGACTCTTCGATGATCTCTTTATAAATGTTTTGTTCCCTATTAGTTTATACTAGTTCAACTTTTTTTGAATTAGTAAAACAAACGATTTTTCTTGTTTTTATGAGGGTTCAAGTTATTTTGAGTCTGATGTTAGAAGATATTATAAATGACATATACTATATATGTGTGCATTTTAATACCAATTCCAGCTGATCCTGCTGGTGGATACTGCTATTGGAATCGGACTAAGACATGCAAGTCTAAAAGCCTCAACTATGAGAGGTTTTGGCATACGGCTCAGTAACGCGTGGTCAACCTACCTTTTTGATAAGTTAAACTTGGGAAACTAAGTATAATGCTTAATAGTATAATAAATCTGGAATGATTATTATATGAAAGGTCTTACATTCATGTTTGTAGGATGCAAAAAGATGGGACTGCGTCAGATTAGGTTGTTGGTAGGGTAACTGCCTACCAAGCCGAAGATCTGTACGGGTCTTGAAAGAGAGCGCCCGGAGAAGGGAACTGAGATAAGGTCCCTAGCCCTACGGGGTGCAGCAGTTACGAAACATTTACAATGCGGGAAACCGTGATAATGCGATTCCAAGTGCCTGCAAAAACAGGCTTTTGTATAGTCTAGAACGCTACGCGAATAAGAGGAGGGCAATATACGTGCCAGCCGCCGCGGTAATACGTAATCCTCAAGTGGTGTCCAGCATTATTTGGCTTAAAGCGTGTGTAGCCGGTTTATTAAGTCTTTTGTGAAAACAGTATGCTTAACATATTGAATTGCAAAAGATACTGATAGGCTAGAAATAGGGAGACGTTAAGGGTATTCTTAGAGTAGGAGTAGAATCTTAAGATACTAAGAAGACCACCTGTGGCGAAGGCGCTTAACGAGAACTAATTTGACGGTGAGACACGAAAGCTGGGGGCGCAACCCGGATTAGATACCCGGTTAGTCCCAGCCGTAAACGATGTGGATTAGGTGTTGGGTAAACTAAGAGTTTGCTCAGAGCCGAAGGGAAACCATTAAATCCACCGCCTGGGAAGTACTGTCGCAAGACTGAAACTTAATGGAATTGGCGGGGGTGCACTACAAGGGGTGGATGCTGCGGTTTAATTGGATGAAACGCCAGATATTTCACCAGGGTAGACAGCAATATGATGGTCAGTCTGAAGGGCTTACCTGATGCGCTGAGAGGTGCTGTATGGTCATCGCCAGCTCGTACTGTGAAGCTTCCTGTTAACTCAGGTAACGGGCGAGACCCACATTATTAGTTGCTATTTTATTTCTTCGGAAATAGAAGCACTCTAGTAAGACTGCATTGGTAACAATGAGGAAGGAGTGGGCGAAGGTAGATCTGTATAGCCCGATCACTCTGGGCAACACGCGGCATACAATGGCATAGACAAAGAGTATCTAACCTGAAAAGGGGTGGCAATCTCAAAAACTATGTCTAAGTTCGGATTGCAGGTTGCAACTCACCTGCATGAAGTTGGAATCCCCAGTAATCGCGTGTCACTATCGCGCGGTGAATATGTCCCTGCGCCTTGCACACACCGCCCATCAAGCCAGTTGAGTAGAGTGTGGATGAACTCTAATCTTTTATTAGGTTAAAGTTATTCTATATTTTGCGAGACGGACTAAGTTGTAACAAGGTGTCCGTAGGGGAACCTGCGGACGGATCACCTCCTAAATTTATTTAATAAAAAGGATGATTTTATGAAAAAAATCTCTAATTCAACATTTATAAATGTCTTCTAACAACAAGAAAAATTAATTTTATTTCTAACATCTATTTAAAAATATATTTCTCTTTAATTATAACTGTAGTTAATAACAAAACATTTGTTGTGGGCTCTTGGCTCAATGGTAGAGTACTTCCCTTGCAAGGAAGGGGTTGCGAGTTCGAATCTCGCAGAGTCCACTTTCTAATTATTCTAATTTTGAGATTAAATTTTTAAATAATCTATTTATAAATTTTATTGTAATACATATTTTTATTAAATTAAAAATAATATTTTGGATTTTTAAATTATGTTACTAAATACTATAATTAAAGAATTAATGATTTCATTATCATTTTTAATTAAATGGATCATTTTACCAGTTGTTTTTAATTTAAATATAGTGTTATTAATAATCATTTTAGTATTATATACTTTTATAGCATTAGCTTTTTCAACAATTTCTAGAAAACTAAATTATAATAAACCTTGGTTAGCATGGATTCCTATAGCAAACTTATTTTTAATACCAATATTAGCTGATTATAAATGGTGGTGGGGTTTTATTTATCTTTTATCTTTTATTTTTGTAAGTTTTTTAATGTCAACTCATTTAATGATAGTTATATTATTTTTTATTTTTTTTATTTTTATAACTGTTATGAATATAATTTGGTATGTTAAGATTTTTAAAAAAAGAAATTATTCTCCATGGTTAATATTACTTTTCTTAGTACCTATCGTAGACATAGTAATACTTTGTTTACTTGCATGGAAAGATAAAAATTAGAATTTTGATTTTATTTTTAAATAAACTATAAAGTTTAATTTTAAAAGAATGGGTTTATAAGTTTTACTGTAATATATATCTTTAATAATTTATATTTAATTAAAATATTTTGGAGGTTTAAATTATGTTATTAAGTATTGTGAGTGAAGAATTATTAACTTCTTTATTAGGTGCAGGATTAGGAGCAGCAGCTTTTGCTATGATTGCAGGTATGGCTATGATATTGTTAATCGTTTTTTTAGTAGTATATGTATTTTCAGCATTAGTTATGTCAACAATTGCTAGAAAATTAGGTTACAATAAACCATGGTTAGCATGGATTCCTATTGCAAACTTATTTTTGATACCTATATTGGCTGATTATAAGTGGTGGTGGGGTTTTACATTTGTATTACCTTTTGTTTTAGGTATGATACCTTTAGTTGGATTAGTTTTAAATCCTATTGCAAGTGTTTTTTCTGCGGTCATGTCTGTAATTTGGTATATCAAGATATTCAAGAAAAGAAATTATTCACCATGGTTGATATTACTTTTCTTAGTACCTATTGCAAATATAGTAATGCTTTGTTTACTTGCATGGAAAGATAAAGAATAGAATTTAAACTCTATTTTTCTTTTTTTCTATTTTTTTAAAATAAAATATAATAAGTATTTTAAATATAATCCTACATAAATATTTAGATTAATTATGTTAGATTTTAAAAATAAATTTTTATTTGGTTTTTTAAATATTAAATTTTTTGTAATAATTTTAATTTTGTGTATAATATCTTTTATAGATCCAATAATTTCTATTTTAAGTTTAGTTTTAGTTTTTGTATTTGGAACATCTTTAGTTTCTTTAAAACTACTTAAAAAATTAAATACTTATAAAAAATCATTAAAACACTTATTAGAAATATCAGGAATATATATAGTTACTTCAATTGTATTTTTTATATTCCAATTAATATTTGTATTTTTAATTGCAATGATTTTTCAATTAGTATATAAAATAGATTTGATATCATCTTTAATAGATTTAACTTTAATGTCATCAGGTATTAGTAATATTATATTTTTAATTTTTATTTTAATATTAATTTTATTAGTATTAATTATAGAATTTTTAAAAATAATAGGTTTTATAAGCTATTTAAAATCTAAAAAATTTGAAAGTATATTTAATATTCATAATAATTTAAAACTTATTTTTACAAATAAATTTTTTGTATGTTTACAATATTTTATAGGTTATGTTATAATTTATACAATACTGTTTATAATATTAATTTTTATAGTTATTAATTTATTTCCAAGTATAAGTTCTTATTTATCTAATATTATTTTTATATTTTACCTTTATTTAATAAACAGTGGATTTTATAGTGTATTTTATGAAATTAATACCAAACTAAAATAAAATTTATATTAAATCATAAATTATTTATATTGTTTTTAAAAATAAAAACAATCTCTTTTTATATTTCTATTATCTATATTATATATTAGTAGTTAGTGTTTAGTAACTCTTTTATTTTATAAAAGATAAGTAAAGTCCACCCACCCACTATTCTAAAAATAAATACTTCATAAGTATTCTTCTGAACAGAAACAATACTGTTTTAGATTAATAAATGATAGGCAAACTTGATAGATCTAAAAAATAGCTGAAATGTGCGGAAGTTAGGGTGCAAGAGTTTAACTCGCTCAGATTAATTACTATTAAATACAGAAGGTGGCTTATAACTAACTACTACTAATATTTTTTTAAAAAATAATATCTTTTAAAAACAATTAATTTATAATTATTTACTTCTTATTTTATGTTATAAAGTATAATTTTAATTAAATAAAAATGGTGGAAATATATGACTCAAGATAGTGCTCAATTTATAATAAATTTAGATGGTTTTGTAAGTGTTAAAAAACTAACTGTTGAATCTAAAACTACAATTGAAGATATAATTGAATATTTAGGAAGTGTTCAATTTACAAGTTCTCAGAAAATTAAAGATTATTTAAATAGATTAATAGATATGGATTTATTATTAGAACAAACTAATTCATTATTGGAAAAAGATTTTGCTTCTTTTTATAATGATTTAAATTCTAGAAAAATAAAAACTCTTATTGCTAAAGTATTACCTGAACATTTAATAAAAAAACAAAAAATTGCTTATATAACAGCTGTAAAGATTTATTTACTAAATATATTTTGTGAAAAGAATGAACTTATATTAAATTATGGTCAAATACCTTTTCCATCTAAAAAGAAATTAATGAAAACAAAAAATTCAAAAAAGCCAAAAAAGCCAAAAAAACTAAAAAAGCCAAAAAAATAATTATTTTAATTAGGAAAATATGATTAAAATAAATGTCTCTTATGACCCAAAACAAAGAAAAGAATTGATATTACAAAATTTAGATGTAAATAGAGTTTATAATATTAGTTTTGGTTCTAAAAATAAGGATATTCCTAGTATTTACTCTAAATCTTTAGAGTATATACCTAATTTTTTAGAACCTCTTTTAAATATTGCTTTAAAAAATAATTTTCGTTATAGAAATACTCTTTTTTTATATTCTAAATTAATATCTAATTTTACTTTGCATGAATTTATTTCTAAAAAAACCAGTGAAAAAGAAAGGCAATTTATAATTACAAATATTATAAAATTAGATCCAAATAAAACACACTTATTTTTATATGATTTTATAAATAATTTAGAAATTTATAAATATCATAAGAAGTCATCTTATAATTTAAAAAAAAGATTTATAGGTATAAAAAAAGGATTGTTAAATAAAAATTTAATTTCTTCATCATTATCAGGTTCTTGTTTTGAAACAGCACATGGTTTTATTCAAGCATTTAAAGAAGGTAAAATATATACTTCTAAAGTAAAAATAGATGATAAGTATAAAAGAGTATTTTTAAAGACACCAACACATGGTGGTATATATGGTTTTAATAAGTTATGTTTAGATCCAACTACATTAATAGTGTATTCATTTAGAACTAATATTTTTGGAAAGATAGTTAAAATTTATAATGGACAAAAATTATCATCTTTAGAAAGTAAATCTTATATTACTAATCTTAAAAAAGAAATGACTAGTTATATTAAAAGAACTTTAAAAAATCAAAAAAAATATAGATCCGAAGTTATTAAAGAAAGAAATACTAAAAAAGTTATTAAAAAAGCAACTCTTAGAAAATAAATTTATTTAGTTCTTAGATAATACATTTATAAATCTTTTTTACCTTATATATAATATATACTATTTTTTTTAAAAGTGAAAAAATAGATTAAATATACCCTCCTTAGCATAGCGGTTAGTGCGACCGGCTGTAGACAAATAGTTTTTACTGTTTTGGCAGTAACCGGTAGATCCCCAGTTCAAATCTGGGAGGAGGGATACTAACTTATTTTTTAAAAAAAATTAATCTTTATAAGTATATATATCTTTAATATTAGTGTTGTTTTTATTAAATGTATTAAGTACTATATTTATAAAAGTTTAATTTGAAATTTATGAACGAAAAATGTAATTATACTAAACAAGCAGAAAATTGGAAAAGAAATAGTCCAATTAGTTTATCTGATTTTGTAGCACGACCTTTTTTATTTTCAGAAATAAAAAATATCTTAAAAAATAAGGCTGTTTTGGATGCTGGTTGTGGTGAAGGTTACTTTGCAAGAAAGATAGCATATAAGTGTAAGTCTATAACTGCTATGGATTTATCTAAAGGTATGATTAAAATTGCTATCGAACAAGAAACTGAAACGCCTTTAGGTATTAAATATCATGTTGGAAATGTTTTAAATTTAAAACAGATACCTGATGATTCTATTGATGTTTATATTAGTAGTATGGTTGTACATTATTTGTTACCAAAAGATCTAAATAAATTTTATAAAGAAATTAATAGAGTTCTAAAAAAGAATGGTCAATTTTTTATATTATTGTGTCATCCAAATCTTATAGATCTTTATAAAGATGATTCTAAAAAAGCAATTAAATTAAAAAACAAGATAATTGATTTAAAAGATTATAATAAAAAAGGACTTTATTATGAAATTATTATGAAAACAATTAATAATAAATCATTAATAGTTGGTTTTGTAAATTATGATTTGGAAGATCATAAGTATTCAATTAATAATAATAATTTGAAATTAAATTATATTAAAGAAATAACTGTACCTAAGATCATAAGTTTAGAAGCACCAATATATAGTGATTTAATAGGAGATAAAATGTATCTGTTTTTTAAAGGTAAAAAGATATAATATTTATTAGATTGATGTGATTTATTATGATTGGATTATTAACTACCATTACTGGGCCTATGTTTTCTGGAAAAACTACTGAACTATTAAGATTAATGGATAGAGAACTAATAGCTAAACGAAATTCTATTATCTTTAAACCAAATATTGATCAAAGATATTCTTTAGAAGAAGTTGTAAATCATAATGGAATAAGTAGAAAAGCAATAGTTGCATCTAGCTCTAAAGAAGTTTTTGAAAAAACTATTGAATTAAATAATACTCAAAAAATAGTAAATGTATTTATTGATGAAGTTCAATTTTTGGATTCAGAAATTATTAAAATAATTAAAGATATTAATAATTTAGGAATTAATGTTTTTGTTTGTGGACTTAATCAAACATTTAAAGGAGATCCATTTCCATTTAATGATGGATTAAAAGATATTGGTACTTTAATAGCAATAAGTGATAATATAATATCTGTTGATGCAGTATGTAATGTTTGTGGAAAAAGAGCTACAAAAACATATAGGATTGGTAATGATGGTAAAACAGTTGTAGTTGGTGGAAGCGATAAATACCAAGCAAGATGTAAGGATTGTTGGAATAAATAATTTTGATTTTAAATTTAAAAATTTAAATTCAATTCAAATTATTAGAATATATAACTAATTTTATTCTGTAATTAAATATATATAGTAAATAACTAATATTAGTAAATAACATAGTATTTAAAAAGAAAAACTATCCTAATATTAGTATATTTGATAGTATATTAATTTCAAATAATTTAAAGTTTTTATTTTATGTCTTTTTTTAAATACATAGCTTTTTTATATAATTGAAAACAAATTTGATTGTTGTTTATTATGGTTATTAAAAAGATATTAAAAAATTTTGGTAAAATTAAAAAAATCTACTTTAAATCTAAAATCAAAAGAAAAATAAAAATAGTAGAACCAAAATTAAGATTGTTGGAACATGAAGTTAGTTTAATTAAAATGAATTTTTCTAATTCTCCAGAGATTACATCTAATCTTTATAGAGCTGTAAATTTTTTTATAGAAAATTATTCCATTATTTTAAAAAAAGATCCTAAAAAATTTAAAGGATTTATTAAAAATATTGTGGAAAAGATAATACAATCAGATAAACCTAAACAAGAATTATCTAATTTTCTTGAAGGTATATGTATAAATAAAAAAAAAGTGTTAAAATATGAAAGAATTTGAAAAATTAGGTGTAGATAAAAATACACTAAAAATAGTTAAACAAATGGGCTTCGAAAAGCCAACAGAAATACAAAAACAAACAATACCATTAATAATAAGTGGAAATGATGTTATTGGTCAATCTGCTACAGGTAGTGGAAAAACTTTTGCTTTTTTAGCAGGTATTATACCTAAAATTGATCCTATTCAAGTGGTTCAAGCTTTAATAGTTGTTCCTACTAGAGAACTTGCAAACCAAGTATATGAAGAATGTGCTAAATTTACTAAGTATGTTCCTATAAATTCATGTGTTGTTTTTGGTGGTACTTCTATTTATGAACAAAAAAAACAACTTAGAAAAGCAGATATAGTAATTGCAACTCCTGGTAGATTATTAGATCATTTGAATAGAAGAAATTTAGATTTAAAAAATTTAAAAATTCTTATTTTAGATGAAGCTGATAGAATGTGTGATATGGGTTTTTATAAAGATATTCAAACAGTTATTGTAAAAAGTCCAAAAGAAAAACAAGTTCTTTTGTTTTCAGCTACAATATCTAGAGATATTACAA
>Ga0307992_1001072_pt1 | contig 16450 bp, 12 predicted proteins | sample EllFjometagen133_FD_203162 | JGI IMG/M metagenome (GOLD analysis project Ga0307992, IMG submission 203162) | Marine microbial communities from Ellis Fjord, Antarctic Ocean - #133 | ecosystem: Environmental > Aquatic > Marine > Unclassified | place: Southern Ocean | collected 2014-10-08
ATGCATCTTTAGTAAAAACTTTAGAAAGCTTCGGTATTGGGCGACCTTCTACCTATTCCCCCATCATATCTGTACTACAACAAAGAGGTTATGTTACGAGAGATAAAGGCAAGGCTTTTGTTCCTACGGAAATTGGAATTTTAGTTAATGGTGTTTTATCAAAACACTTTTCAGATATTGTGGATTATAAATTCACATCTCAAATTGAAGAAAAATTAGATGATATCGCCTTAGGAAAATTAGACTGGGCAAGCATGGTAAAAGAATTTTATATTCCATTTAAAGATAATCTAGAAAAAAAATATATAGAAGTTTCTAAAGATGATTTAGCTCCTGTCGTTGAAACAAAAGAAAAATGTCCAAAATGCGGGAATAATTTGGTTTTAAAATTAGGAAAATATGGTAAATTTCTTGCTTGCTCTGATTGGCCTAAATGCTCTTTTACCAAGTCTGTTAATAGTGAATTCTCTATGAAATGTCCTCAGTGTAAAACAGGAGACATAATAATGAAGAGAAATAAAAGAGGGCAAATGTTTTATGCATGTTCTAGTTGGCCTAAATGTAACTTTGCGTCTTCATACAAACCCACAGGAGAAAATTGCCCAAAATGCAAAAAACCTCTTGTAGAAACAAAAACTAAAATAAAATGTTCTAATCGCAATTGCAATTATGAAAGACTTAAAGAAAAAAATAATTCAGAATCTTAAAGATTCTACTAATGAAAAAGACTTTGATTTACTAGAAGAAGCTTTTAACTTTGCTGAAAAATCCCATTCTGAACAAAAAAGAGAATCAGGAGAACCTTTTATAAATCATCCATTACGAGTTGCCCTGACTATTAGTCAAATGAAATTAGATGTTAATGCTGTAATTGCCAGCCTACTTCATGATGTTGCTGAGGATTGTAAAGTTCCAATTTCAGAAATTAAATCTAAATTTAATAATGAAGTATCTTTTTTAGTTGATGGATTGACAAAAGTCAATGAAATTAAATACAAAGAAGATAATGTTACTGAAAAAGAAAATTTCAGAAACATGATTTTAGCAATGGCAAAAGATATAAGGATTGTTCTTATTAAATTAGCCGACCGATTAGACAATATGAAAACTTTGTGGCCACTAGAATCAAAAAAGAGAAGAGAAAAATCATTAGAAACTTTGGAAATTCTTGCTCCATTAGCTTATCGTTTAGGAATGTCTGATATTGCAGCCCAATTAGAAGATTTGGCTTTTCCGTATATATATCAAAAAGAATACAAATTAACTAAAAAAATAGTTGGAAAAAGAAATATAGAATTAAAAAATTATCTTCAGGAACTAGTCCCCTTAGTGCAAAAAAAACTAAAGGAAAACAATTTGAATCCTGAAAAAATACAATTTCGAACTAAGCATCTATATAGTATCTGGCGTAAGCTGCAAAAGGAAGATATGGATATTAAAAGAATTTATGATTTAGTGGCAATGAGAATTATTATACCCGATTTGGAAGAATGCTATGGTGCTTTAGGAATCATTCACCAAATGTGGAAACCTGTTCCTGGCCGTTTTAAGGATTATATTGCGCTTCCAAAGCCTAATGGTTATCAAAGCCTTCATACTACTGTTTTTGCAAAAAATGGGCAGATAGTAGAAATACAAATTAGAACGCCTCAAATGGATGAAGAGGCGGAATGGGGCATTGCCGCTCATTGGATTTATGGATCTCAAAAAGACGACAAAAAATATAAAAAAAGGAAGAAATTCAATCCTCCTAAAAATTTTTATTGGATAAATCAACTAAGAGATTGGCAAAAGAAATTTTATGATTCAAAAGAATTTTTAAATTCTCTAAAAGTCGATTTCTTTAAAGACAGAATCTTTGTTTTAACACCTAAAGGAGACATTATTGATTTACCTGACGGGGCTACTACAATTGATTTTGCTTACCAAATTCATACAGATGTTGGCAATCAGGCTGCTGGCGCTAAGGTTAACGGGAAATTAGTATCATTAGATTATAAATTACAATCAGGACAAGTAATAGAAATTATTAATAAAAAAAGGAAGTTACCGTCTTCCTCATGGTTAGAATTTGTTAAAATGACAGAAACTAAAAAAAAGATTCAAGACGCATTAAAGGGGAAAAATTCTATTTAAGATTTTACTCAAATCCTCTTGCGAGAAAAATTTGATTTCAATCGCGCCTTGTCCGCCTTTTTTCTTAATTATAACCGGAGTTTGTAAGAAATCTTCAAGTTTTTCTTTTACTTCTAGGTCTTCTGGATCTAAAGAAACATTTTGTCTTCTAGACAATGTTTCTTTTTTATTATTCTTAAGATTATCTTGTAAATAGTGCTGGGCTAATTCTAAAGATTCCCGTCCCGAAAGATTTTTAGATAAAATCTCTTGCAAAAACAATCTTCTTTTTTCAGGATTATTGAAAAGAAGAATCGCTCTAGCATGACCTTCATTAATTTTTCCCTGCTCTAACGCATGTTGAGCTTCGTATGATAATTGAAGTAAACGTAATGTATTGGCAATAACTTCCCTGCTCTTGCCTATTCTTGCTGCCAGAGCCTGTTGGGTTAAACCAAATTCTTTAATTAATCTTGCAAATGCCCTTGCCTTAGATATTGAAGCTAAATCCTCTCTTTGAATATTTTCTATTAAAGCTAACTCCAACTTTTTGTGTTCTGGAATTGGTTTTCTAATAATTACAGGAACTGTTGGTAATCCCAGCATTTTTGAAGCTAATAATCTTCTCTCTCCAGAAATTAACTCATATTCAACATTTGTTCCATATCCTGTGTCTTTCTCTTCTCTAGTAACGACTAAAGGCTCCAAAATTCCATGTTCGCGAATAGAATCAGCTAATTCTTTTATTGTCTCCTCAGAAAAAGTCTTTCGTGGTTGTTCGGGATTAGGCTTAACTTTATCAACTTCAATATAAAAAACCTTATCTTCTAAAAGGTTAGAAGATGGGATAGGTTTATCTTGAACAACAGGTTCTTTTTGATTAAAGTCAGAAACAAAATTTTCTTGGGTAGAGCCAAAAGGATTATTGCTTTTGGTGATTTCAGGAATTGTTTCTTGCAAGCCTGATGTATTGTCTGATCTTGTATCTTCTTTTGTATGTACCTGCTGAAAATCCTCTTGAAAATCCTTTTTTATAGAATTTAATGGAGGAGTTAAGTCTTGAGGAAAATTAGAAAAAGTATCATTGAGTTTTTCACTAATTTTCTCTTCTAAAGCACCTTCGCTTGGTTCTTGATTATTTCTTGGAGGAATTAAAGCATTAATTCCTTGTCCTAAAGAATTTTGTTCATCCATAATTTATTGAAAATGTTCAATTTTTTTAATTAATTCCTCTGCTAATTGTTTATAAGCTCTTGCTCCCTCAGAATTAGGATTATATTGGAGAATAGATTGTCCAAAACTCGGAGCTTCAGCTAAACTAACATTTCTAGGAATTATCGTATCAAAAACATATCCTGGAAAATTCCTTCTAATATGTTTAAGAACCATTCTATCTAATCTATTCCTTTTATCATATAAAGTCAAAACAGCGCCTAATATTTTTAAATCTTTTTCTAAATTTCTCCTTATTAAATCAATAGTTGTAATAAGCTGAGATAATCCTTCTAAAGCATAATACTCTGTTTGTAATGGAATTAAAACCTGATCAGCGGCAACTAGACCGTTAACTGTCAGTACGCCTAGTGAAGGAGGTAAATCTATTAAAATATAATCATAATATTCTTTTATTGAAGAAAGAATTTGATGTAGTCTAAATTCCTTATTAGCAAAACGACTTAATTCCACCTGTGCCCCAATCAGATCTGGTGAAGCAGGGAGAATATTCAAACCAAAAATTGATGTCTTATAAATCGTTTCTTTTGGAGAATAATCAGAGATTAGATTATTATAAACTGTCTTTTGCAATTTTTTATAATCAAAACCCAAGCCAGAAGTAGCATTGGCTTGAGCGTCAAAATCAACTACTAATGTTCTCTTCCCAAAAGCAGCTAAATAAGCTCCCAAATTCATCGTTGTGGTAGTGTTATGCACAACAAAAGCTCCTTGACCAGCAATAAAATTATGATTTTCATTAATATTTAAATCGTAAACATACCCTTTATAATCAATCTCTTTTATATCGACTACTCTTTCCCAAAATAGATCAGATTGACTCAGTAAAGACAGCGATTTTAAATCTTTGTCATTTTTCTTTACAAAACTGCTATTTTTTAATTTCAAAACAATATTTTTTAAAGACTGGCGAGAAATATAATTACTATTGTCTTCATAATCTGTAATCGTTCCTTGACAACCTAATTCTTTTTGCAACAAACCAAATTTTTTCCGTACATTTTTCAACAATTCATTAACTGGAATAACATCAATATTTGTATTGTGTTTTAGCTGACAAATTTGCTGCAATCTTTTTCTTTTGTTTTTATTTTTAATTGGAAAAAATCGTGAAATTATCTTTAAATAATTTGAACCACTAATGACAAGGGAATAATAAACTCTTTTTTTAGGAGAGGGGGAATTACTAGCCCAATTAATTTGACTTTTAATAGTAGCGTTAATATTAAATTTTAAAAAAGCGTATTGTAATCTAATAATATTCTCTTGGCTAGCGCTAGTTATCTCCAAAGTAGATCTATCTTTAGCTATAAAACCATCACAATCTATATATGCCGCTAAATAAGCAGCTAAAACATTTTTTGGCGATTCTAAGATTCTATTGGGAATTTTAACTTGTGATGATTTTAATGGTCCTCTAATTGGCACTTCAAAAACATCATAAAGAATCTTCATTAATGTGCCTGCTTTGAAAACATTTACTATCCACTGATTGCCTATTTTCTCTTTTTTATAAGGCAGTCCTAATTTTTTACAATAAGCAATAAATGCTTCAATAATATTTTTTGAAGTATTATAAAGAACAATTCTGGAAGGCCCTAAATATCCTTCGGCTAAAATGATGGCTAAAAACTCAGCTAAATTTTGATCCAAAGAAAAAAATGCTTTAATGGGCAATGACCTATGCGAAAATTTATTATAATAGACAAACTTTTGAATCATCGTTTTGGGCAAATTCAATTGATGAAAAATCTTAATAGAAATACCTCGTTTAAATAAATACTCAACTAAAGATTTATTATTTAAAGAATAAGCATAAGTCCTGCCAATTTTTTCTCTTCCTACAATATTTAGTTTCAACAATTTTTGAAGATGAGCAAAAATACAAGGCTCATTTTTTAATTTATATAGATCTCCTGCCATTACTTTCTTATTTTCTAAAAGACAAAGAAGTATCTTATTTTTAATATCAGATGGGTATAATAAAATTGTTTTAAGGTGTTTTTGAATTAACGATTTATCATTTATTGTAGCGAAGATCCTTTCTGAAAAATAAGGAACTATCCCAATATTTTTTCGTGGAAAAGGAAAATTTAATTGTCGTGGGGCGGCAATAAAATCGTTTTCTTCTACATCCCTGGCTTTAAGCCATATTAATTTATCATTGCGCAAAACTAAAAAAGGGTGCTCAGCTGTAACCTTCACTAATTTCCCTTTATTTGTTTTTATCTTATATAGCTTATTGGTTTTACCTCGATATAAGTAATTTACACTGCTCTTAATTAATTTCAGGTCCTGATCTAAAGAAAAAACTTCTAATTTTTCTTTTGGTTTTATAAATAAATTATCGCGTCGTTGACAATCTTTTTTGGGGTAATCATTATAATGCTGGTAGAATAATTGCTTAATAGACGTAATTCTTCCCGAAGATAAAACCACTGGTGTTTCAGGCGCCAGACATTTTCCTACTCCTCCTTTTTGATTACAAATCGCAATAATTTCTGTCATAAAATTTATAACATAAAACTTAAAACACGAGACCTTATATCTATTATACAATAAATTTCTATTTATTTCTATAAATTTCTATTTATTTCTTCAATCTCACTCCTTGAATTTTATATAAGTAATACTGTATACTGATTCTATGCCTGGGTGCTGGAATTGGTAGACAGTGCAGACTCAAAATCTGCTGACCCTCGTGGTCGTGTGGGTTCGAATCCCACCCTAGGCACTAATAAATTAAACATATGTATCCTATTTTATTTGAAGTTGGCAATTTTTCCGTAAAATCATATTGGGCTTTTATGGCTTTGGGATTTATTATAGGAGGAATTGTTATTTATTGGCAAGCAAAAGAAAAGAATTTTGATTCTCATAAAGCTAAATATTTAATTCTTGCTACAATTATTAGTGGATTTGTAGGCTCTCGACTTGGTTATGTTCTCTTAAATTTCAGTTCTTATCAAAAAGATTTATTAAAAATTCTTCAATTTTGGAAAGGAGGATTTAGTTGGCAAGGAGGATTTATTGCAGCTTTTTTAATAGTTCTTTTAATTCTAAGAAATGGCAAAGAAAAAATAGGAAAGTGGCTGGATGTAATAATGCTTGGAATGTTATTAGGGCATTCTGTTGGGCGAATCGGTTGTTTTTTAAACGGATGCTGTTATGGTACTATCACAAACGTCCCTTGGGCAATAAAATTCCCAAATTTAGGAGATAATTTGCTGCGACATCCAACTCAACTTTATGAAGCTCTCTCGTATTTTCTCATTTTTTTATTACTATATTACTACTCTAAAAAAATAAAATTAAAAAATGGCTCCTTGTTCTTTATAGGAACCGCTCTTCATTCACTTACTAGATTTATAATAGAATATTTCCGCTATAACAAAGATTTTATTTATCAAGGAAAAATATGGTATGCCACATTAAATTATTCCCAATTAACGGCTCTGATCATTATTATAATAAGTCTTTTAATTCTCTTCAAAATTAATTATAACAACCTTTCGCTTCGCTCAAGAACGTTGAAATAAAAACTATTAAGTTTTGATTATTAACAACCTTTCGCTTCGCTCAAGAACGTTGAAATTAAAATAAGTATATTTTAATTATAAAAAGAAAAAGTTTACCAACAACTACTGAAAAACACGGAGAACAGTTCTCCGTGTTTTTCATCTATAATATCTATGTTATCTCCAAATCCCCCTCAAAAACCCGGGCAACACAGGAATAATCTCTCTCCACCATGGAAGATTCAGGGCTTTAACCGTATTAAGAGAGATAATATCTTCATCAAAATCATCAGGGTCTAAAGGATTTCCTATGCATATTAAATTAAAAGAATATGTTCCAGCCGTGAGAATCTTAAAAGTCTCATGGATATATGTATTTATGGATGTAATCGTATAAGATTTAGAAGGATTGCCCCAAGTATCATCACTTGTTACTGTACAAGTTGTACAAGAATCATTTACTGAAATATATCCTTTAAGTGCCACGCCTATCCATACAAATAAAGGATCTGCATCTTCATTAGTTTTATCATTGATGGAAAAGTCAAAAATTTGACATTTAGATGCTCCACTACTATTACTACTACTACTATCACTAGTTGTGCCACTACTATCACTAGTTGTGCCACTACTATCACTATCATCATTACCATTGTCGCCATTACTACCATTATTATTACTATCTGTATAGCTATCACCATCATTGCCATTACTACTCGTATCGCTATCACCACCAGTGCCACAATCCGGACCAAAACAACAATCACTAGCATTAATACAACCACTACTTCCACCACCTATTGATGTCCTTCTTACACAAGAATAAACAAAAGTTCCCCCTGCTACAGCACTTCCCCCACACTCTTTATATGTTTCAGTCATGCCGCATATGCCCCCACCCGGCGTACATTCATCTCTTTGGTCGTACTTTGAATTAACAGCCACGCAATTAGTACCTGAACATGTATAGTAAGAATAATTTCCACTAATAGCACCGCATGTGGAATCATTTTCACACTGATGTTCGCATGCACGATTATACGTTTGTAATATGCATTTTCCTGAACTAGCGCAACAAGCCTTACATTGATAAGTATGAGGAATAGTAGGAGGAGGAGTACCTGTAATACAATCCTCCGAACCATCGCATGTATTATAACATTCTTCTTGGGTTGTATGATTAATACATCGTCCTTTGGCATAACAATATCTACATGTATTATATGTGCCATCACTAACAGCAGGAGTTGGTTGAGCAGAAGGACTAGTAGTGGGACAATCAGCATGTGAGCTACATTGATCTGCAGAAGGACCAGCAGTAGTACTATGGTTAACACAACGACCATCAGTACAGCGCTTGTATGTATACCAAGTAGTAGCAGGTTCATCTGATGGTTGAGCAGGAGTTGGTTGAATGGTAGGAGGTGGACGTGTGCCTGGTGGTGGACGTGTGCCTGGTGGTGCACAAGTATTACATACTTCTACGCTTTTGTCCCAACAAAAAATAAGGAAGCAACGTTTTACCGATTCTGTGTGGCTTCCACATGGACACGTAAGTGCAGAAGCATTTAAATAGTTTAGAAAAAAAACAGAAAAAATAAAACCTATTAATAGAACATTGAAAAATACTTTATTTTTTTGCATTGTTATTGTTTTCATATTTTTGCTTCTAAGTTTAGAACTGTTAATTGTTTACTTCCTTGTGCTATTCCTTCCTGATTTTTTTCTACAACCCATATATTCATATCGTGATCAGGGTACACATTAGCTTTTAATAAAGTAAAAATTCCATACCCCTTAGGAGTTATACCTCTTACCCTCAATAAATGTTGATCTTTTTTATAATAAAAACAATCTTCTGGAAAAAAGATAAATGAATTATCTAATTGTTTGCGCCAAATATCAGTAACGAGACAAGCATAATTAAAATCTTCTGGAATATTCTTAACCTTAGTAGCATCTACTACAATTTCTATTTCTTCTTCTGTTTTAAATTCTTCACGTTTAGTACAATCATAAAATTTTTCATTTTTAATACAACATACTACATATTGATTGTCATTTAAAAAATTTTCACATTGACTTTCAGGGCTTGTATCAAACCAAGAAATGGTTTTATGTTTTTCTTCTTGATAATAAGCAAGAATTCCAAAAAACAAAATAAGAATTATTGAACTTGTGCCTATAATAATAGTGATTTTTTTACTCATACTTTTAAAAATTAATGAATTAATCAATACCTAATATAATTTTACCTCTAAATTAAAAAATGTCAAGCTAAATTTTATACTATAAAAACTAAAAAAAATAGGGGGTAGATTAATTTAATTAATTAATTAACTACCCCCATTTGTTTAGTTCTCACATTAGGATATCATTCATATAGTGTAAAATAATTATCTGTTTCATAATCGGGACGCCCAGAATTATCAATAAAATGAACAAACGTTGTTACCTGCAATGAACCATCTGATAACAACATTAATTCTTGTTTTTTCTCGGCAAATCCTGGCAACCAGATGATTTCTATAGTTCCATCTAATGCATCACTATATGAAACTATTTGATATCCCCAATAGCAGTCCGTTGGTTCACATCTTCCCCACTCATGTATGATTAAAGTCTCTTCTTCTCCGTCTTCAATTTTTATCTGTGTAATGCCACCTGCATTCATATCTACATTAACCCACCAACCAATAAATTCTGTCGGTTCAAAAGTCTCATTGGGTGTTTCAGGTACTACAGTGTTACCGCAACCTACTACTATTGACAACATAATTAAAAACGCCAAGCTCAATAATAATTTTTTCACTTCAGTTCACTCCTTTCTTAAAGTTTTTTAATTTTAAAGGTGCGACTCAGTCTTCTTCATAACCACCCTAATTATATATCCTTTTTTTCGTTTTGTCAACCCTAAATGGGTACATTCTACTCCGAAACGCAACATCGAAGAAATAAAAAAGAGCAGCTGAAATCTGGTAAAATAGTTAGTGAAGAACCATTAACTACTAACCAAATAATCAGCATGCTCCATAAACATTTTACTCTAAAACAAAGAAATGAGCTATCAGTTTTAATAAGAGCTAAGATCAAAAAGAAAGATATTGCTAGACTTTTAAATAAAGATAGGACTAGTGTTTGGCGGGAAAGAAAGAGAGCTGAAACAAATGGAATATATTATGTGAGAAAAGCTAAACGATTAGCCAAGGAAAAAAGAATCAAAGCCAATGCAAGGTTTAGGAAAATAGGAAATAACAAATGGTTAAGAAAATACATTGTAAAAAAATTAAAAATGTATTGGAGTCCAGAACAAATATCTGGGAGATTGAAAACAGATTATCCTTGCAATAGGATAAAACATATTGGCAAGGACAGTATATACAAGTTTATCTATTCTAAAAGAAAAGATCTGGTAAAATATCTAAGGTGCCAAAAAGGCAAATATCGCCGTAGATATGGCACTAGAATACGCGAGAAACAGCGAGAAGAACTTAAAAAGAGAAGGATTGATACAAGGCCTGAAATAGTAGAAAAAAGAGAAAGGATTGGAGATTGGGAAGGAGATACAGTAATAGGCAAAGATAGAAAACCAGCTATCTTAACTCATTTAGAAAGAAAATCAGGATATTTATTGGCTAACAAATTAGAAAGAGCTACAGCCCAAATAACCAAAGAAAAAACAACTAAAAGATTCAAAAGAATTTCTAAAAGTAAAAGATACACGATGACCTATGATAACGGCTCAGAGTTCTGGGAATACGAATTAATAGAAAGGGAAACGGGCATGACCATATACTTTGCTTATCCTTATCATTCATGGGAAAGAGGATGTAATGAGAACGCTAATGGATTGTTAAGACAATTCTTTCCAAAGAAAACCATCTTTGCTACAATAACTCAAGAACAAATTAAAAAAGCGGCCAGGTTAATAAACAATAGACCGCGTAAAAGATTAAAGTATTTAACACCTTATGAAGTCTTCAATCAGAAAACAAAATGTTGCACTTTGGAATAGAATTCAAGGTGGTAATGTGCAAAGACATATGGCGGTTTTCATCAAGATAGATTATTGTCTTGATGTATGTGTATAAATATGCCAAAAACAATTAAAAATGATAATTTATATATGAAAAGTGCTGTCGTCTTTTTGAAGCAAGATATTAAACAAGCTTCTCAAAACGACAGCATTTCTATTGTGGCAAAAAAGTTTGTCAGCCCCGTTAGATAATTTTCTATCAAATGAAATCAACCTTTCATTTTGTTAAATCATTTATCTCTATATTAATAATTCAATTAAAATATTTTTAATTTTTTCAGGTAATAAGTTAATCTTATGAAGGTCTTTAATTAATATCCATTCCTCTATATCAGTAATATTTGGATTAAATACACCATCTCCAACTAATTTGATTTCTCCATTAAAGTTTTCTGATAAAAAATAAAACTCGGTATTACCCCTATGCTCAAATTGAGCAATCTTTTTATCAATTATTACATCAATACCCAACTCTTCTTTTACTTCTCTAATCGCCGTTTGTTTTGGAGTTTCGCCCGACTCAACTCCGCCTCCAGGTAAAATATAATAGATATCATTATCTTTTTTTCTTTTAATCAATAAAAGCTTTTCGCCTTTTTTTATTGCAACCCCTGCTCGTTGGTTTTTTCTCATAAATTTTATTTTATTTTCTTAAACAATCTTTTGTTATGAATAGCTATATTTTGTGATTTGTATTGTGGAAAAATTGTTTTTAATTTCGTTTCTGTAAAAAACAAATCGACTACACCTTCTGTCTGCTTATAATTCAATTTTAATTTCTTAGCCTTGTTGTAAATTAATAAATGAATCAACTCATGGGCGATTGTTTCATTGGCTTCTTTGATATCTTTGATATTGCTCACCCGTAAATTAATGGAGTCAGGATAATTAAACTGCCCAGATGGCCCATATAAAGAAATATAGCAAATATATTTATTTTTTATTTTAAAATTAAAACTTATCAGAGTATTAAAAAAAGATTGTTCGATCATTTTCCAATTATTTTTTATCTCCTCGTTTTTCCGCTGATAATCATTTTTATCATATATTTTATTCAACTCTATATCTAATCCATTGACAAAAAGTTTTTTATTATTTCTATTTTTTTGATAAATCTTGGCATAAAATTTAGGCAAAACAATAGGAAAATTATTATCAATAAACCATTGGTATTCTTCGTAAATATCCAATAACTTTTCTTTTTCTTTAATTTTGGAATATAAAAATTGTATCCTCATATCTAATATTATAACTTAAAATAAATCGATATGAAAAAACTCCTAATCTAAAAATTTGATTAGGGGCGCAGAATGTCTGCACCTAAAACAATGTTTCTTTTCCAGTCTTTTTGTATAAGAAAAATAAAGCATAAACCCTATTATACATGGTAAGGTGAAATGAAAAAGGGTGTTCGGTTTAAAACCAAACACCCTTCACTGTTTTAAATTTCTTCACCTCTCCCTAGAATTCGTGTTTGATATTCATGGTAATCTAAAAGAGTATTTATTCTGCCTTTTTCAATAAGATAAGTCTTTGTAATGCCGATCTGATCAATCAAATAACGATCATGGCTTACCATAATAATGGTGCCAGGAAATGTTTTAAGCGCCTTTTCTAAACGATTAAGAGCCTCAATGTCCAAGTGATTGCTTGGTTCATCAAGAATTAAACAATTAATTCCGTGAGCCATGAGTGAAGCTAAGATAAGACGTGAACGTTGTCCTGGACTCACTTTTCCAATCTTCGCATATACTTCTTCTCTCAAAAAACCAAATCGAGCAAGAATTCGTCGAACATTTGTTTCATCTGTTTGAGTATTTTTTAGAAACCAATCCAGAATTTTCTCTTCGTAATCGAAATGCACTTCCTGAGGAAGATATCCTATATTCACCCGAGAGCCAATATAACTAGATCCACTATTTGGTCTAATCTTCCCCATTAGGAGTTTCAATAAGGTGGTCTTGCCTTCTCCATTCGGTCCTAAAATAACAATCCGGTCTCCATAATGAATTTCAAGATCTATAGGACCAACTGAAAAATTGTTATAATTCGCTTTTACTTTTTCGAGACGAAAAACAATATCCCCACTTCTTTCTACTAAGTCAAACCTCAAATTAAGAGGAAGGGGTTGGCGAGGATGATTTATTTTTTCAATCCGTTTTAACCTTTTTTCAATATTCGACGCTTGAGAAGCTATTTTCTTGGAGCGATCTTTTTTAAAACCGGCAATAAACTTGTCCTTATCTCGAGGTTTTTTAGAGCCTTTCTGTATTTTTTTTGCTTCTTGCTTTTTGAGTAAAACTGTTTCTTCAAGTCTTTTCCTTTCTTTTTGATAATTATTATAAGCTTCCAGTTTTTGCTTCTCCTTCATTGTACATTCATGTAAATATTCACTGTAACTGTGATCTTGATAAATTTCTACTGTGTTGGTCTGATCGTTCATTTCAACAACGCTTTCCACAAAACGATCTAATATTTTTCTGTCGTGTGATACGATAAAAAAACCTTTTCGGCTGGAATCAATAAATTCTTCCAGTACAACTAGTCCCCTCAAATCAAGGTTATTGGTCGGTTCATCAAGTAAAAAAATATCTGCTGGAGATTTGATAATAAGCATAAGCAAAATCTTGTTTTTCTCGCCACCACTTAAATCTTCAATTTTTTGCTTGAGTTTTTCTGGAGCAAATTGAAGTTTTTTAAAAAGTGAGCCCATTTCTCCATCAAGCCTATCTGCGTTTATTGACAAACATGAACTAAAAAACTCTTCCCCCGTTTGCTTTTGATCTTTCTTTGGAATTTCTTGAGGAAAATAAACAATCCTTAATCCTTGGGGATTTTCAACTTTTCCATCGTCTGGCTTCAACAAACCTGCGGCTATTTTAAGAAGTGTCGATTTACCTGAACCATTTTTCCCAACAAGAGCAATATGTCCTTTTTTGGAAATTATCAGATTTACTGCTTTTAAAACAACCTTCCCACCAAAACTCTTGCTAACATTCTTTAGTAAAATCATAATTTTTCACCTCTTTTCTCTTAATTTTTCAAACTTTTTATTTTTTTATTTAGTAAATTTTCATAGAACTTCCATAGAAATTTTTATAATTTTCTATATCTCGTACTTCTGCCAAGACCTATACGTTCTATTTTTTTAAGCCGCAAGAGTGTTTTTAATACCTGTTTTACAGTAGGTCTTACGATTTTTGTTTTTTCAACAATCTTACCAGTGGTAGTTTCCTTTACTCCTTGAAAATATTGCCATATTATCATTTGTTTCTTAGAAAAAAGTTTTTCTATATTTTCTTTTGATAAAAGATCCACTGCCATTTGTGACTGCTTAAGAAAAATTGTCAAAAAGAAACTCAACCACGCGGTGATATCTTCGTGTTTTGTTTTAATTGTCTTCTGGCTTCCCCGAAGTGCTATATAATATTCTGGTTTATTATCCTCTACCAATTTCTCATGAGAAACATAAGGTATATACAAATAACCCTCTTTTAGTAAAAGGAGATTTGTCAGAATACGAGAAAGTCGACCATTACCGTCTTGAAATGGATGGATATTCAAAAATTCAACTAAGAAGTTGCCAATAATAAGAAGTGGATGATACTTTTTTTCTTTAAGCGATTCTTGGGTCCACTCAACAAGTTCCTGCATTTCTTTGGGAGTAAGATACGGGGGTGTAGTATCAAATAGAACAGCGATTGATTTGCCAGCTTTGTCTATCATCTCCACTCTGTTTCCTCTCTTTTTGTATTCACCTCGATGTGTTTTGTCCTTTTCAACATACTTAAGAAGTTCCTGGTGAAAGTGTTTAATCGCGTTTTCATTAAATTGAATCCTTTTCCATGAATTAAAAACATTTTCAAGTAATTCATAGTAACCTTTGACCTCTTGTTTATCACGGTTAGTAAATTTTTGTATATTAATACCACGCATTAACTTTTCAACATCTTCATCAGAAAGCCGAGCACCTTCAATACGAGTGGATGCTCCAGCAGAGGTAATTAGAATGGATTTTTTTAAACGACCCAATACTTGAGGATTTAACTGAGCTCCTGCAATCCAACTTCCTTTTAATTCTTCAATTTGTGCTATCTTTGATACAATATTGGCTGAAATATTGTCAAGCCGTTGGTTAAACCTCTTATTTCTTGCCATAAAATTAATGGATATATTAACTATATCCAATTATAACCAATTAATAAAAACAAATCAAGTATAATATAATATACATTTAGTTTAGTTACGCCAATATCCAATTAGTTTAGTTGCGCCAATATCCAATCTGTATTTAATTTTGCGACGATCATCATATAAAAAGAGTAAAAAAAATAATCAATTTTAATTAATATATTTTTGAAGTATAAAAAATGCCGCTGTTAATTGGAGCAAGCTCCTCAAAACAACGGCATCTTTAGTATAGCAAAGAAAAATGATTTGTCAAGCCTAAATCTTAATTTGTAAATAGATTAATATTTTGCTGTTATTGAGAGAACTTCTTCCAAACTAATCATTCCTTCTAAGACTTTAATTATGCCATCTTGTTGTAAAGTAATCATGCCTTGCCTTTCCGCTTCTGCCATTAATTTTTCTTGCGATGGCTGGGATAAAATAATTTGCTCTAATTCAAAAGTCATCTTCAATATTTCAAAAATTCCAATTCTTCCTAAATAACCTTTTTTATTACAAGTAGAACATCCTTTAGATTTATAAATATAATAAGGTCTATGATAAGGCAATCTTTCTCTCTCTTCTTTTGGTAAAGAGGTAAGAGCTTCATCAATTATCTGTTGCTCTCTTTCTGAAGCCATAACTCTTTCTTTGCAATCAGGGCATAATCTTCTAGCCAATCGTTGGGCAATCATTAAATTTAAAGATGGAGGAATTAAAAATGGATCAATGCCTAAATCCATTAAACGCGGAATAACACCAATGGCGTTATTGGTATGTAAAGTTGATAAAACCAGATGACCTGTTAAAGCGGAATGTGTTGCTAATTCCGCTGTTTCGTTATCACGAATTTCTCCAACCATTATAATATCAGGATCTTGCCTAACTATATGACGTAATCCACGCGCAAAAGTATACCCTATTTCAGGCAGAACCTGAGATTGATTAATTCCTTCCATTGTGTATTCAACAGGATCTTCTAGGCTAACGATGTTTACTTCATCTTGATTTAATATCTGCATAATTGCATAAAGAGTTGTGGTTTTTCCTGAACCTGTAGGCCCTGTAATTAAAATCATTCCATATGGTTTAAGGATTTCGTTCTGAAGTATTTCTAAATTTTTTCCTTCTAAACCTAATTCATGAATGCTTTTTAATCCAGAAGTTGGATCTAAAATTCTAATAGCTATTTTTTCTCCTAGAGCTGTGGGAAAAGTAGATACCCTGAAATCAATTTCTTTATCGTCTATTATAGTAAAGAAACGTCCGTCTTGTGGTAAACGTGTTTCATCAATTTTTAAATTAGTCATTATTTTCACACGAGTGATAATAGCTTGATGAATTGATGAAGGTAAACTTAATGAACTGGAAAGATTCC
>Ga0307992_1001073_pt1 | contig 16437 bp, 20 predicted proteins | sample EllFjometagen133_FD_203162 | JGI IMG/M metagenome (GOLD analysis project Ga0307992, IMG submission 203162) | Marine microbial communities from Ellis Fjord, Antarctic Ocean - #133 | ecosystem: Environmental > Aquatic > Marine > Unclassified | place: Southern Ocean | collected 2014-10-08
CAATTAGTACATGACTAAATATCAATATTTAGCCTGGAATATAGATGTAGCTAAGAGTAATAATATAATTCGGGTCATATGGACAGAGAACACGAGAAAAGGATACAAATTAGTTGTGGTGAGACGGGAGACCAAATAGCAGCCATAAATAAAACAATTACCGCTCTAATGACCACAGGAGGAACCAAGGAAGAGATTCGCGAGGTGGGACAACTACTGCACACAAAGGTTGGTTGGCCCCAAAATGTGGTTGATGAACAACTAAAGCTTAGATTTCAAGAAGAATCTGGTGCTGACAAGTAATCAAATTATTGAGCCAGATAATGTTTCTGTTTGCGTTGAATTCTTCGTCTGTCTAACTCAGTAAGCTGCTTTTTTCTTAACCTTAGAGATGCAGGAGTAATTTCTAGTAACTCATCATCTTCTAGGAAATCAAGGTTTCGCTCAAGACTTAGGTTTTCTGGAGGAGTAAGCTGGATAACACCATCTGAAGACTTAGATCTCATGTTAGTTAGTTGCTTACCTTTGCAAACATTTATTGAAATATCCTCTGTTTTAGCGTTAGCGCCGATAATCATTCCCTCATATACAGTTACACCTGGCTCAATGAACGTAATACCCCGTTCTTGCGCGGCCCTTAATCCATACGAAAGTGCATTTCCTGATTTAGAAGCGATAAGGGCGCCGCATCGCATTTTTGGAATTTTCTTTCCCAGAGGCTTGTGGTCAATTAACTGGGCGCTCAAAAGAATAGTACCCTTAGTAGCTGACATCAATATTCCTCGCAATCCAATAATGGCTCTGGTAGGAACGTGATATATAAATTCAACTTCCTTTTCGTTAATAGGTTCCGTACTAACTAGAGTGGCATATCTTTTTCCAAGCTCCTGATTAATGATGCCAACGTATTCACTAGGAACAATGATATTTAATTCTTCAATAGGTTCCATTTTTTGGCCATCAACTTCTTTAATAATTACTTGCGGTTTTTCAACCTCCATTTCGTATCCTTCTCGACGCAAGTTTTCAAGAAAAACAGCAAGGTGAAGCTCTCCTCGTCCTGATACTTTAAATTTACCGTCTTTCCTTTTTTCTAATTTCAAACTTAAATTTGTTTCAAGTTCTTTATTTAATCTTTCTTCTAACTGCCTGTTTGTTGAAAACTCTCCCTCATTGCCTGTAAAAGGAGAGGTATTAGGACTAATTGTAATATGAACAGTAGGTTCGCCTATTTTTATTCCTGGTAAAGAAACCAGATCTCCTTGTTCCGCGACCGTATCGCCTATGTTTGCATCTCGAGCTCCTGCAAAAAAAATTATATCTCCTGAGTAGGCCTTTTCTGTTTTTAATCTCTCTAGCCCTTTTGAGACAAAAAGTTTTTCAACCGTGAATATTTTTGATGGGTCCGAGGTTAATGTAAGTTTTTTCCCTTTCTCAATTGTTCCTTGGTGTATTTTTCCGATAACAATTCTTCCTAAATGAGAGTCGTAATCAAAGGACGAAACAAGCATTTTAAAGCTTTTATCGTTAGCTATCTTAGGTTCTGGTACGTATTTTATAATTTCGTCTAATAGGGGAGTGACATCAGATTTTTCGTTGAAGTCAGCTGGAATATCTTTAAATACTCTTCCGTCACGACCAACTGCATATAAAATTGGGAAAGTAAGTTGCGATTCATCTGTGGCTAATTGTAAAAACAAATTTTCTGTTTTTTTGATTACATAGGGAATTCGGGCATACTTTTTATCTATCTTGTTGATAACCACCAAAGGCTTAAGACCTATTTCCAAAGCTTTCTTGAGCACAAATCTAGTCTGAGGCATTGGGCCTTCCTGTGCATCAATAATAAGAATAGCTCCTTCAGCCATACCTAGCGTTCTTTCAACTTCACCAGAAAAATCTGCGTGGCCAGGTGTGTCAATAATATTTACCTTTATATCTTTGTAGTTAACTGAACAGTTTTTAGCCAATATAGTAATACCGCGCTCACGCTCAATATCGTTACTATCGAGAATACGCTCAACACCCATTTCTTCTTGGTTATCTCTAAAAACGTGTGTTTGCTTCAATAGAGCGTCTATCAGGGTAGTTTTACCGTGATCAACGTGAGCAATAACTACAACGTTTCGTATTGATTTCATATACTTACTCCAATAAAAAAACCCGCCAACCTTCGTTGATATCGGGTCTTGGCTATTATATCAAATTTTTACACTTTTGGGGTAATTATCGACAATAATTCTATTTTTCCAATAAAACACCCCGCCTTCATAATTTTGCTATTATAGCCAAAATAAATAACTGCACCCGGCTCGTTCCAACAACCCACTGGTATTAGTAATACACTCTTAACTAAAGACGCTGCTGAGATCAAAAGAAATATAGCTGTTGCCACACTTGCTTTAACCACTTATGCCTCCTGTTAAGTTAGTATCGTTTTAAGGTATGCACAAAGCACTGCCCGAAATGATACTAAAAATCAATATTGTGGGTTATGTGATAATAAATTGAAGTATTTACCGCCTCAAAACTATTATTAATTTTCTTTACGTGTAATTGTGATTACGCTAGCTTTACGCTTTTTGCGCTTGGGCCTTTGTCGCCTTCAACAACTTCGAATGTGACTTCTGCTCCTTCTTGGAGATCATCATAAGTAACACCTTCCAAATCATTGGAGTGAAAGAAAAGATCTTTTTCTTCTCCGTCTCTGGAAATGAATCCGTATCCTTTATCTGTCTTTGTTTTTACTGTTCCTTTCATAGAATCTTTGTTCGATTTATATAATAAATCTGTTTTACCTCCTTTCCTATTCAGTATTATACAGTTTTAAGAAGCATTTGTCAGCCAGAATGTTGTGAGTGAGCTATTTGACACTATTCGAAGTTATTTCATAGCTTCTCATAAAACAAAAAGAGCGTTCTTAACTGACTGTTTTCTCCAATAAAACACCCCGCCTTCATGATTCGACTTTTTAAAAAGTCAAAACCAATCCGGTCGGGGTTTTGTTTTTGCTTATGCAAAAAAGTTAATTATCGCAATAAGCATAAGATGCAGGTTGATTAGTAAGCTTGTATGATTTGAACCAATGCCTGTTATATGTGCTTTCATACCCATCCGAACAAAAGCGTACAAGTATTAAGTCACCGTATTCTTCAATAATTACTACTGGTTCCCATGGATCATACATACGTTTACCCAGATATTCCGATGTACCATTGGCAACTTCAGCCAGTTCTGGATGAACATACTGAATTGATCCCACTCCCGGTTCAACTAATACATCGACAGTCTTAACAAGACTTTGTAAGCCTATACCTGACATGTAGCCGGCAATGCAAGTAATAACGAAAACAAGCATGCCAAGAACAAAGATATTTTTCTTATTCACCTGTATCTCCTTTATTGTTAGTGTGCGAATAATTATATTTAAATACCTATTATTATAGGTAAATGAATGGTATCAAGTAATAGGGACGAAGTCAAGTTATAGGGTATTCTGGGTGGATAACGACTTTTCTTTTGAACCACATTTAACCTTATTCATAAAACTTGAAGAGGCTTATCCTGAATATAAGAGGCAGTTATTGTATATTTGAAAGTGGTATTGGCAAATTTTTTCTCCAACAAAACAGAACACAGGGGTGTAATTCGTCCTTCATTTGTGAAATAATTACAGTAATGTTGTTTAATTTTCTGAAGCTATCTAATAATTTCAATATAATACACATTGAAAATAAAGAATCAGAAATCATAAGCATTAGTCTTCTTGGAAAAGCTGGAAGTACATTTGAGTCCTTACCAGGAACCGCACACTTTCTTGAACATGTTGCGTTGAATGGAACAAAGAAATACCCAAATAAGAAGAATTTGGATTATGTTGTTGGTAAGCACGGAGGCTGGCGGGGAGGGACAACAGGAAAAGAGTTTGTAGAGTATGTTGTCAAAATAATACAATCTGAAGCAGAGAGCGGTTTCGATTATTTGTCTCAAATTGCTTTTTACCCTTTGATTGAAGGCGATGTGGTAGATAAAGAGAGGAAAATAATCCTTCAAGAACATAGTCGTGCTCTATCCAATAATCAGCGCCAGCTTTTAGAAACCATGCTTAATTCATCTTTTGATTCAAAGACTATGAATAATATGGTTTTAGGCAACGAATCAAGTATAAATAAAATTACCACGAATGATCTTAAAAACTTCTGGAATGAACACTATGTAGTTAATAATTTTGTACTCTGTGTTAATGGAAATATTGACAAACAAAAAGCCCAAGAACTGGGCGAAAAATACTTTGGGCAATTGCCTATAAAGAGTGGGGAGGCAAGTTTTCCTGAGCACAAAGAAAATCAGATGAACTCTGTTCAAATTCTTAAGCGTGAAGATATTAATCAAGCAAGGTTTATGTTGTCCTATCCCTCTCCAAAATTTCCATCAAAAGACTTTTATATTGCACAACTTTTAACATTTATCCTTGGCAAAGATCCGCTTTCGAAGTTAAATCAAGCATTAAGAGAAAAAAATCAATTGGCATACGACACAAGCGCACGAATGTTGAATGGTTATGGATACAGCTTGTTTTGTATAGAGACAGGAATAAGTGAAAATAAAATTAACGATGCAATAAAGCTTATTTCTAAAGAACTAAAAGAAATAGGAAGTAGCACTTTACCCGCAGAAGAATTGGCAATGTTTAAGCTTCGATATAAATCGAACTTGTTATTTGGTTTTGAAAACTCGCTAAATGTAGCTTCGTATCATGCCAAGCATTTTTATATTTCATCAGATTTAACAAGTTACAAAAAAGAACTTGAAATAATCGAAGCTATTTCAACAGAGGAAATTAAACAAGTGGCTAAAAAAATGTTTTCTGAAAAACCACATCTTTCTGTGCTAGCAAAACATACCAAAGAACAAGATATAGACATAAAACCTCTTTTGTAGTCTTTTATTAGACAAAAAAATACCCCTGATATCCAAGTTGTTTATACACTTGTATACCAGGGGAGTTAGTAATCGGCAATGATCAATGCGGGTGGCTATTCTTTACTACCAACTCCGGTACCATCATTGCTTGAGTCTTTACTGTCGACACCATCATTTCCTTGTTCTCCTTGTGCGGTGTCATCAAAATCATTGTCTTTCATCGCTTTCTCCTTTTAAGTTGCGTTGCAGGTATATTTTATATGCCCACAACTCCAGATTGAAAACTATCGCTAATCTACGGTAATGCCACCAGGGGTACCATCACCATCTTCATCAAAACCTGATCCGGTATCTTCTTGCCGATCATTGTCTTCCATGACATCCTCCTTATATCTATAAGTACTGCAGCATTTGCAGTTTTAGTATCCCCACAAGTTTATCAAGTTTCGAGAATTGAGTCAAATTATGGGATATTGTGGGTGACTTACCGAACGATGTTAGAACTCATTTCTTGGGTTCAGGTGATAATAAAAACGTATTATTGTTATATTATATGTTTCAATTTGACAAATTATCTAGCAACTCTTATGATTTCCACAAATGAACACTGAAAGATTACGAAGAAAGATAGATAACGTTTTAGATAAAGTGCTGCCTCGTGAGAGTGGCGATTACATTGACAAATTGCAAGAATGTTCTGGAATCCTGGGTGATACAACCATTTTTATGGCAAGACATGAAGTGGAACAATCTTTAATAGACTGGGGACTACAAAAGGGACAACGTGCAGCTGTGACGAACGCTTTAACTAGATTTCCAAACTCGACAAATACTACTGTAGACGATTTCAGGAACATGTCCGAAGAGGATAGAGCCAGAATTTTATCAGATGATAATGCTATAAGTAGTAGACGACTCGGTATTTTGGATAGATTGTTTCGATAAGAATATCATTACACAATTATATATTAGTAATACGTCTTGGGGGTGAACTAGTAGACGATGTTCGAACCTATTACATGGCTTCTAGGAGCAAAGGTTGTGGGCTCTCGTTTATTGAGAGCTTATCTCTGTCATAATCAAGGAAGATACAATACGATCAAGAATTTTTAGATACTCTTCCTTTTTGGAATGTCCTATTTCGTAAATTGCCGAAATATTGACAGGATTAAAATAGCTGTGCGTGTTTCTTTCACTATCTTTATCAGTTACCAATACCGCATTTGTGAAGTTCGCATAGACAATATTATCCACTGAACTTTGCCCCTCAATATAAGTAAGTGCTCCTATCGTATTTTCTGAGCGAATTATATATCTGTAATCAGGTTCTCTTTCTAATGTGCCTTGTACTTTATCAATTACCTGGTAATTAGAGGGAAGCTCAGTTTTGTCTTCGGATGCAGCCCAGCCAGTGCAAACTTCACTAATTCTTATAGAAACAGTATTTTCTGGGTCAGTCATCATCAAATCAAAACAGTCCAAGCCACTATCTTTGGTCATATTGTTTGAAAATATCCAGTCTTCAGGGTGTTCAATGTTATATGTTACATCAGGAATAAATGCCTCTTGTGAACTACCTTCAGTTTCCCATTGCTCAGTTTTCCAATTTTCAGCTTTGTCTAAAAACTTAAAGGTTGAAAGCATATGGTCAAATGTAGACGACAAATCATCAGCAACCTTTACATAGCCAACGGAATAAATGTTGCCACTGTTGCTATCTTTAATCGCTATTCGTGTATCAATAAAGCCCATGGCTTTAGATGTAAACTTAAGTCCCTCAATATTTCCAAGAGTGGCAGGTCCCACTTCTTTATACTCGCTAAACTCTCTTGTTGGTTCTGAGCCGAATCCTTTATCTGTAGAGTTATGTTTTAGCCAATCTATTAACGATAAATCATTACTGTCATACATCCACACATTTACTTCTGATGCCTGTGGACGAAAAGCGTCGTCGTCATATATTAAACCAAATCTTACCCCACCTATTAGTAAATCATCTCTTTTGTCTATTTTTGTCGCTTTCATTGTCCTTGGATATTTAATTTGAAAATCCCAATCGCTACTTGTATATGTTTCCCAATCTATTGTTGGATTTGTTGCTGGAGAAGGAGATGCAGTCGGAGATTGAGCGATTTGTTGGTTTAAAAGATAATTTTGATAGCCAAAGTATCCAGCTGTTGCTAATGAGAGAAGAGTAACTATTGTCATTAAAATAATAGGTAATTTCGTAGGTTTTTTAATAGGTTTTGCTTGATCAGATGGTGGACTGGAAGGATTAAGAGGTTGTAGTGGTTGTGCTGTTGTCTGTGCTTCGCTGGCAGGTGTTTCCATTAATTTAGTATATCAAATCTTGATTGTGTACTTACAAGGAGTAATCTCTGGAGAGTTTTGCTGGTTCGAACCGATATTATCCCGAAAGCAAGGGAAAAAAAGACTACTTGCGTAATAATCCCCGTCTGGGTGGACTAGTGGACGAAGTTCGAACCTATTATATGAAGTCAGGAGCTACAGAAAACACAATGTTAAGTAGCTGTTTTTTCCAATAAAACAGAGCATTTTTCATCAACTACTATTCTAAATGTAGTTTTGTTTAAGATCCCCGCGTAAATAATTTGATATTATAAGATAATGTACGATATAATACCTACCAAGCACATTAATAATATCAATTCCGTTTAATCATTCAGAAACAAAACACCAATAAAAAGGAGGTGGGTTGTGTATAGAAAGTTGTCAGCACCCGTGGCAATTCAGTGGGAAGTTACTCCTAGTTGCAATCACTTATGTGAGTGGTGCTACAACTTTTGGAGAAAAGAAAGCCCTTTGCCGCTCTTACCAAATAACTATGAAATAGTATTTCAGAAAGTTGTGGATGAGTTGATTAAGAATAAGGTATTTTCTGTCGTAATCACTGGCGGAGAGCCAATGATGGTAATTAAACAGATTGCTCCTTATATTAAACAGTTAAGTGATGCAAATATACAGATATACCTTAATAGCAATTTGACTTTGCTAACATCCGAAAAAGCATCTTTGCTTCAAGAAATTGGAATAAAATCAATTCTTGTTTCACTGCCTACCGCTGATTCGGAAACGTGTGATCGGATAACAAACTCTAGGAATGTAGTAGCTCGTACTACGTTAGGGATTAAAATTGCTCAAGACCATGGTTTTCCAATAATGGTAAATATGGTTGTGTCTCGCGACAACTTACATCAAATAAGAATGACTGCAAGACATGTTGCATCACTTGGAGTAAAAAGTTTTGCAGCTACTCGTGCATCAAATCCTGTCCCGAAGAGTGATTTTGTCCAAAAAGTTTTATCGGTTGGAGAGTTTCGACAAATGCTGACTGTTCTGGATGAAGTAGCAAATGAATTTAATTTTCGAACAGACACTATCGAAGCTAATCCTCCGTGTGCATTTGGAGAAGATCACATAGAAAGATCACACCGATTTTGTAGTGCTGGGAGAAACTCATGCACAATAGGGTATGAAGGAAACATTCGCCCTTGCAACAGGCTGCCAATGGTATATGGAAATATATTGAGTGGGCTAACTAATGCCTGGCTTAAAATGGATGACTGTCGCTCTGATGAATGGATACCAATAGAGTGTGAGGAATGTAAAATGAAATTGCGTTGTCGTGGTGGGTGTAAAGCAGATGCATTGGTACAATACGGTGATCTGAAAAAACCCGATCCATTGTGTGATTTCGAATTCATGCCTGAGCCTAAATCCCAAAATATCCAACCAACTACAGATAACCTGTTCGTTGCAAATTTTGAGTTGAAATTAAGAAGGGAGGATTTTGGAGGTATTGCCTATGTTGGCAATTCAAGTTGGATTGCAATAAACCATAAGATGTTTGAATTGCTAAGTTCCAAGAAAAAAATAATAAAGCTAAAGGAGGCAAAGAAAATTTTATTCACTAATATTAACTCTGCAAGATTAACAATGGCGTTTCTGATAAAGAATAAGATTCTTATTCCAAAAAATTTAGTAAAAGGAGATAGCGATGATTGAAGGAGTTGTTAACCTAATCATGGATGATTCAACAGTAAGTCCAGAAGCGGACACTGGTACCGGCGGCTCCACCTGCGAAGGTGACGATGGCTGCATGTGTCAACATGAAAAATAAAGAATGTTAAGTGCTTAAGCACTCTCAAAATAACCTGAGAGTGCTTTTTTTTATGTCGAAATGTATAATAATGACATGATTTATATGCTCAATACTGAAAAAAATAATAGGTTAACAAGATTGTACGAGCAAACAATGAAAGAAATAGGTGACTTTTTCAAAATTAATTGGACTAGAAATAGACCGAAGGTTTTTCTTGTACCCGATAGAAAAACCATAGATTCATTAAGAGAAACAAAAACACCAAGATGGCTAGTTGGCTGGGCTGGAGCCAAATCTGAAGGAATATATATATTAGATAGTAGAAATTTTGAAAAGGAAAGTGAAAATAGTTATAGCATTGAAAAATGGGAGGCATTACTAAAACATGAACTAATTCACTGTTTTTACGGCATCGCTACGGATATGCAACGAAAGCCTGTTTGGTTATGCGAGGGAGCATCAACTTACTTATCTGGGCAAAATAAATGGAAGAAACCTATTAAAATATTTGAAAAAATACTCGATTCTTATGATATGCACGACAAATCAGCTTATTATGAAGGCGGCTTTGCAGTGCAGTTCTTAATAGAAAAATATGGAAAAGATAAATTATTGGAATTGTTAAACAAAATAAAGAAGGAAAAACCTAATAAGCAAGATTTCGCTAAATTATTCCAAAGTGTTTATGGTTTTAAGTTATCCTACACAAATTTGAATAAATTATTATAGATACTATTTATCTCAAGTACTTATAATTTTAGTTATCATGTCTTATATAGGATGTGTTATGGACAACTTACCGTTCCAACTTCGAACCTTTTTTGTTCAAGAAAGTGTAGAAAACCATTATTTGGACGGATCCTATTAAACTGCAACTCCGTCAATGATAAAATGAACCAATGAAACACCCCAACAACACCATTGTCTACGATGGTAAAAATACTACATTTACTTGGTATAAAACAAAGGATTTTTCTAATTATCATCCAATAACACAGGCATATGGAATCATATTTAATAAAAATGGTGAGATTTTGATATGTAGAGCCCTAAATGAAGATTGGGGTCTGCCTGGTGGAACACCAGAGGGCGAGGAACCTTTACTAGATACGCTAAAAAGAGAAGTTTTAGAGGAAGTTGACGCAACCATAATTAAACCTGTAAGACTCGGTGTTCAGAAAGTCGCAATCGAAGACGAGCCTTCAAAAACGGTTTATCAAGCCAGATATGTTGCTAGAATAGGTAAACTTCTTCCTCAAACAGTAGAGCCAGATTCTGGAAATAAATGGCGACGAAAACTTATACCAAGTGAAAAGATAAATAGTTATATCAAGTGGGGAATGACTGGAAAAGCAATTTTTAAAGATGCTGTTGAATCTTTTAATAATTTGCCAAAATAGTATACCGTGGGTGGATAACGACTTTTATTTTGAACCACATTTAGCCTTGTTTGTGAAACTTCAGGAGGCTTATCCTGAATATAAGAGGCAATTTATGTGCGTTTGAGTGTGATTTACTGAACGATGCTGAAACTCATTTCACAACTTCATTGTAAATAATGGATGATATAATAATCTGGTGACGACGAAAACCAAAAAAGGCAATCGGAAGCTTAACATAATTGCTTCATCTTTTTTATTCGGGCTGTTGGTAACATTAAGTTTTATATATATTTTCTTCCGACTTCCTTTAATTAATTATAGAAACAGCAATTATGGTTTCTCGTTTAAATATCCTATAGGTTTTGAACTTTCGGAATGGGCTGTAACTAATCGTCAAGATCTTTATGAAATAAAATTAAGTAACAAAAAACTTGATCGATTAATTGATTTTTTTGGTCGTATTGCTGGGTATCCTACCTATATAGAAATCTACTTGTTCAATAAAAATTGCGATGAGGCCCTTTCCTATTTGATAGAGCACCCCCTAAAACTTTTTTTTAAGCCAACTCCCACAGATGAAATGATCAATGGTGTTAAAATATATCGATTAAATAACGTTGCTGATCAGTATATGCACTCTTTCAACAGATTTGCATGCATTGAAAAAGGAGACAAGAGTTTATTTATTGCTGGAGAACCAGACATTGGTAAAAATGGAGAGCTACTACTTAACTTCCAAAGTAAATTTATTCAACGAGAAAGCAAGCTCCTTTTTAAGACAATTATTAAAACAATGCAATTACAATAATTTGGGTATTTAATCACCGGTATGGGTGGACTAGTAGACGATTTTCGAACCTATTATACAACCTCTAAACGTAATGAAAATGTAATTTTGGCAACACTTTTATTAGAAAAGAACTTTAATGGTATAGAATATAGTTATGTCTGAAGTTGGGGAAACACCTGAAAATATTGTTCCAGTTACAAAGCCTGAAAAACAGAATGTTAAAAGTGAAGTATTAACTGCTACTGACAAAATTATTCTCAATCCAACACCATTAATAACTGATAAAGATATTACTCCTCCGTCTGGTGATAAAAGAGACTTCGTATCTTTAAGCCCATATTGGTATAGAACTGAAGATGGAAAATTAGAAGTTAGAGACGGGGAAATAAATCCTGAGGTGCAAAAATACTCAGACCCTGAAAGATTAAGTGAAGCTACTAGAAATATTTTCATAACAACCTTGGCTGCTGAAACTGCTGAAGATGAAACTGATAAAGAAAAGTATGCTCAATATGCAGTATCTACACTTAATGCTTGGTTTGTAGATGAAGATACTAGGATGACGCCATCATTAGAATATGCTCAGACCAAACAAGGTGAAACTACAGGAAATCATTGGGGAATCATAGAAGGAACGGGGTTAGTTCATGCAATTGAAAGTGTTAATCACTTAAAGGAAAGTGGACTGATTGACGAGGAAACTCAAAGGAGTGTTGAGACTTGGTTCACACAATATCTTGAATGGCTTACTGAAAGTGAAAAAGGTAAAAAACAAAAAGAAATGCCAAACAATCACGGAACATTTTATGATATGCAAGTTGCATACATAGCTGATTTTTTAGGAAACGATGAACTCGCAAAAGAGGCTATTCAATCAACTAAAAATAGAATAGCTACTCAAATAACACCTGAAGGAGAGATGCCACTCGAAACCAAAAGAACTATACCTTACGATTATCAATTATTTAATTTGTATGGGTTGTCAGAAACAGCTGTTTTGGGGGAAAAATATGATATTGATATATGGAATTATGAAACTGAAGACGGGAGGGGATTGAAAAAAGCCTTTGAATACTTTACAGATCAACTAAAAGAAACCAAAGATAATCCTTTCAAAATGAACCGTTCTGGTGAGCTGCATTTTTCTTATCGTGTTGCTTCAAAAGCATACAGAAATGAGGATTACTGGGATCTGCCCGAAAGATTTTATAAAGATCCACTTGTTGATGAAGTTACAACAAAGATGATTGTGCGGGGATAAAATATTTATAGGATATATGGGTGGACTAGTAGACGATGTTCGAACCTATTTTATGACCTCTAAGGCTAAGGAAAAGGTAATACTAAGCAGTTTTATCCAATAAAACACCCCGCCTTCATGATTTCGCTTAAAGGTGAAAACTCACCAATTAGCAACAAAAATTATTATATTTAACTATTCTTCTTTATTTAATCCTGGTATCTCTTTCTTTCTTAATCTAGGCATCTCATTCATTAACTCAGTCAAAGATTCAACAATTACACCTTTTTTCCTTAGCTTGTTTACCGCTAGACAATTCGACCTATTTGAACCAAATTCTATGGATCCACTCATTGCAGAACACATATTCTCTCCCCGACCAGCTTCAAGAGCGTCAGTTTTTACAGGACAAACATTACACACATCGTGTCGTTCTATAGACATATATTTTTACTATTTTAAATGTTGTATATTATAACTTATACTTCTTCAGAATATCCATGGTTCAATTTCCAAAATAAACAATATTAGTTATAATTAAGAAATGAGTTTTGGGTTGGAAAATTTAAAATAACATGCGTGTTAATAAATTTGAAGCAAGTAACGTATAAATAAATAGTAAACATATGGAAACAGGAAAAGATGTGCCTCGATTTGAACAAGCGGAGGCTTCGATATCATTAGGAATTGAGAAGTCAGCTAAAGAGTTAGTTGGCAGCAATAGGTTAATAATTTTTATTGGTGAAGAGCATGATGTACCGAGCAAATTTTCTACAGATGGTAATAGAGGAAAAGCTGTGGTTGAGATAATTAAGCTATTGGATTCAATGGGTGCAAAACCAAGATTTTTAGGTGTTGATCTGACCACTATTGATTATGCAAGATTAAATAAGGTCGGGCAGTCTTATTATCGAGGAATAAAGTCTCTGATGGAATATGCGAAGACTAATGATATAGAAGTAGTTCCCGTAGCTGGAGACAAAGAGTTTGAGCCTGGGTCTCAGGAATTTGAAGATTCGATAAAAGAAAATATAGTTGATGCAGAAGGTCGGTATGGTTTCGGTGTAGTTTTTGTGGGAAGAGTTCACGCAAGACTTACAAAATCTACAGGTAAAAATAAGATTGTACCGGCAGCCAGAGTATTAAAAAACGAAGATGAAAAAGTAGTTATTAAATCAGTTTTACTTCACGAAGTTAAAGAAGGGGAGCCCGGGAAAGAAAAGGTTGATGGTGGTGGAAAATTACATTCTCAGTCCTCTGATTTTGTGGATTATTATCTACCCAAAAAAGGCATAAAACAAGTGATTTCTAAGTTTGGTTTACCTAATCAATCAGATTTTGATTTGATAGTTTTAATACCCTCATGGATGAGTAGATTAGAAAAAGCTTTTTCTTGAGGAAAAATACGATGGGTGGGCTACCGAACAATGTTAGAACTCATTTCATGACTTGTTAGAATATATTTAGTACAATTTATATATGTCTGAAACTGGAGAGTCAATTAAAACTGCTGAACAATCTAAAAAACCTCAAATTCCAGAAAAATACTCTAGCCGAGAGGCTCTGAAGGATAACCCAAACATAATTGAGGTTGTAAGGAATACATACGGTCTAACATCTGCAGACAGAGAGCATTCATTAATTAAAACGTTACACCTAAATCCTTGCGTGAGTGTGTTTTTATATGATCAAGAACAAAAAATCGCCGGAATTGCCCATATTAGAGAAAACAGATCAAAAAAAGGCGTTGCTAAAGATTTAGAAACATTCCTCAATGCTATGTTTGCCGCAGGTTCTCAAGAGAAAAACAATATCATTATTCATGTAATAGGCGGTTGGAGAGAAGAATCTTTGCCCACATATGCCATTAATAATTTATTGAACTTGGGGTTTGAGTCCGAGCAAATTATTACTAATCAACGCTCTGAACATGAAATTCCAAACCTATATACAATGCAAGGACGCCACATACAAAGTTTTTCTACTCCACAAAACGTAGCCATAGACGCCAAAACAGGTACGATATACGAAGTAAAAGATCGTCTTCCCAGTCAATTTGCAAAGACAGGTAGTGTATTCAATGTACTTAAAATAGGAGGAGCAACACTTACGCCCGACCATCGTAGTTTGAAGTAATTCTTTGGTCGAACCAATATTCTCCCGAAAACAAGGTGTTAAATAGAGGCTGTCCCTTAGGGTGGATAACGACTTTTATTTTGAACCACATTTAGCCTTATTCATGAAACTTCAGGAGGCTTATCCGAAGTATTAGGAATAAGTATATAGATATGAAATTTTGACTAAATTAACAAGTTCGATATAAACTATGATTGTGGAAAAAATGAATGAAGAAAACAATTCAAAAAACAATAGTCTTAAGGGTGTACAGACCCAAGCAGGCGCACCACAACAATCTACGGAAAATCCTGACCAATCTTCTTTAAAACCCGTTCTTTCACAGCCAACTGATCTAAATACAACGTCGTCCGTTGAAGTTTTAACAGACAAGAAACAATCTAAGCGTTGGATTACTGTCGTAATTTCGTTATTTTTAATTACTGCCTTGACAGTAGTGGCGTATTTTGTTTTTAAGTATTACCAGTCCAATCAACAGCAACCCCAATCAACAGCAACACAAATACCAAAAACAAATGAAATTCAAGTTGACAAAATAATAAGTGTTGGAGATTTTTCAATCAGTATTCCCCAACAATGGTCCGTAAGCATCTCGACTAAAACAGAGAATACTTTCGCAGCTCGGTTTTTTCCTCTAGATGATGAAACAGCCTCTACTTACCTCGAGGTTCAAGTTGGGCCCAAAGATGACTTTTCCTCCAATTTCACGATCTCGTTTAACAATGAAGAAACAATAGAAGAACCTTTTACCTATATTGTCAGGACAGGGAAAGAAACGCTTTTGCAATCAAACAGAAAAGTGGCACAATATGAAAGAGTATCGGGTAATACAAAAATCCTGCTAACTTTATATACTGATCAAGACCTGTTTGAGTCGCTAAGCAAGGATACACAAGCCATCATGGAAAAAACTGGCGGCAATAAAACTTCAGGATTGGTTAAAAAAGTTTGGGCACAAGAGGATCTCACCACAACAATTGCCACATCAAATCCGGCTACAGCAATAGCGGGGTTTCCAGTTGAAAGCTGGAAAACAATTGAAGTTATGGAAGGACCATATCCTGAACGGATAACTAGTGACGACTATGTCTATAAAGACGGCTATGCGAAGCTTTTTAAATTCTCCACGATTCGTGGCCAGAGATTGGAAATACTTGCAGAAGAGTCGCAAATAGAAACAACAGGTTCTTTTATTGAGACAGAACTATATGACAACACGGGGTCATTAGTGATGAGTGCTCAAACGCGCCTTTCAAATATTGAGCAATATACGAACAAATGTACAAAGGGATGCTACTTAATAGTGAAAAGCTTCAACAATAAAGAGGGGCCCTTTTTACTGAAAATTTTTGATTTAGACCAAGTAAACAATCTATATTACGCACATTTTGCTGACGGAACGGAGATGCTTACCAACGAAAACAACTCAGTTGAATCAGGCATAAACCAAAAGGCGGTATTATTAATAATATTTGTAAACCCGATTGAAGTCATTGATCAAAATACTGTTAGATTTTTTCAGAAACCAGATAATGGTTGTATAAATTGTAACCGTGCCTTGTCTAGAGATATAACTGCGCAAATTTCTGTTTTTGTTGATCACATTGAAATACCAATCAAAATAACCAAAAATTTTCTCAATCAGGCAATAATACAACCAGTAGAAGGAGAAGGATTTCCTGCTGGAACAGGGGTAGGATTTACTCTTGAATACGAACAAGGTTCTGGCTACGGCGGTAGATTTACAACGTATTAACCATACTCCGCGGTCTTTAATCTTATCGAAGTATTAATGCAATCGTTTTGGGTGACTTACCGAACGATGTTAGAACTCATTTTATGG
>Ga0307992_1001075_pt1 | contig 16433 bp, 9 predicted proteins | sample EllFjometagen133_FD_203162 | JGI IMG/M metagenome (GOLD analysis project Ga0307992, IMG submission 203162) | Marine microbial communities from Ellis Fjord, Antarctic Ocean - #133 | ecosystem: Environmental > Aquatic > Marine > Unclassified | place: Southern Ocean | collected 2014-10-08
ATGATGATGAATCATCTGGTTCCGGCCATAAAGAGTTGGTGGATAAGATAATCAATCTGGAGCAGGAGATAACACGCTTAAAGGGTTTTCAGTCTACCATGGTAGAAAAGGGTCGTGACAACTATAGCCCAACTGATCCTGATGCCAGTCTTATGAAGAGTAGAGATGGGATAATCCCAGCTTACAATGTGCAGTCGACTGTAGACGCTGCTTATGGAATGATCGTAGATATGGAGGTAGTGGATAGCCCTGAAGATCATAATCAGTTAGCTGATGCAGTTGAGCGGTCTGAGGATGTGCTGGGTGAGTCTTCAGAGATAGTATTGGCAGACAAGGGATATTATGTACCGGATGAGATAGAAGAGCTTGAGGCTGACGGACAAACAGAATGCTATGTCCCTGTTCCAAAAACAGCTCGAGATATTAGACCGGTTACTTTTAAATACGATTCTGTAGAGGACGAATATACCTGTTCTCAAGGAAGACGTTTAGTTCTCATATCACGAAATTTAAAAAAGAGAAGCAGTCTTGCTGACTGCTATCAGGGGAAAGAATGTGATGGCTGCTCCTTGCGATCTCAGTGTACCACATCAAAAACGGGTAGATATGTTTACCGTTATCATAATCAAGAATGGCGGGATCGGTATCGAAAGAAAATGCAAACTAGAGCGGCACTAGCATTTATCAACCAGAGAAAGGCTCTCGTAGAACATCCCTTCGGAACACTAAAGCTTTGGATGGGAAAAATCCCCATCTTGCTCCGGGGAAAATATAAAGTTGGCACTGAAATGACTCTATATGGAAGCGTTTATAATCTCAGACGCCTGATGAACCTTGTCTCATTTAATAGTTTAGATGAGATGATCAAGGGATATGACTGGGAAATGGCATGAGATGGCTGTTTCCTTGTTAGTTTTTCGTGAAATAGCCAACTTATCGAAGAAATGATTGGAAAATGGCTCAAAACAATCAAAAGGAAGCCCTTGGATCTATATTCTCACACAGTCTCTGCTTGTCGGGACTCCTTCGCGAAGACAATTAGGGGTGATTCTTAATAGAAGTCTCTTGTCTTCCTTCGACTTGAAGCTCCGCCTGGGATATCCAAAAATTACCTCCTGATCGGCAATCAGTTCATTCCCTTTGGAAGTGTATAAACAATATTTTCGCTGTAGAGCCGACGTGAACTCACTGAAACCAATTCAGTGATGTCTAAAACGAGACGCCAGGTACAACTATAGTATGGTAAAAAAAAACTGAAACTGATGCTTGAATCAGGGTTAAGACTAAAATATTCAACACCCGTTCCGCACCAGCCCCACATGAGATTGGTCCAACCTGTATCACTAAGTGCTTCAGCGTTGAAGAGTGGGTAAGTTTTACTATATCCAAAGTATTGAATTGTCGCTGAGCTATCATTCACCAGGGAAAAACGGGGAACAAATCCCCCTTCTGCCCAAACCATTTCATTGTATTCCATGTAAACAGTCCCCAACCTTTCTCCTTCAATATTTCCATCCGGGTCATTAATCCCACAGGACACAAGTAGGACCATAACCACGAACACTTTCGAGAGCTGCATCTTTTTTCATGTCTTTCCTATTCGATGGTCTGGAGCAGTCGGATTAGTTCTAAAAGTTCGGTATCCCGTTCATCTGAACCAACCAGCGAGGATAAGACAAGAGCTTCAACTGCATTGAGTGTTGTCTGAACATGGGGACTCTCACGGATGATTTCAGCATATTCCGCCAGACCAGCAGTAAACCTGAATCTATCACTGGCTTGAGAGAATGTATCCACCAGATCATTTCTTGAAATGCTCACATCAAAAGGAATGTCCGTTTCACCATTGGGCATTTTGTAGCGGAGATGTATAAGACCAAGATTATTTGCTCCTCCCTGAATCAGCTCCAGCTCATAGAGGGCTGTGACCCTGTGACCGGCTCCGATTTCACCTGCATCGGTGCTATCATTTTCAAATTGGTCATCCTCAATATCCCGATTTTCATAACCGATAAGACGATATCTCAGGACCGCTGCTGTATTAAACTCAACCTGGATTTTGACATCTTTAGCAATGACCTCCATGACGCCGGATAGTTCCTCAGTAAAGAGGCGTTCTGCTTCATCAATGCTGTCGATATAATAGTAATTGCCATTCCCCTGATCAGCCAGCTGTTCCATGAGATAGTCATTGTAGTTACCGCTGCCAAAACCCAGGGTTGATAGTGTGATGCCTTGATCCACATATTCCTCAATGAGTTCCAGAATAGTCTCATGGGAGGTCGCGCCCACATTGGCATCTCCGTCTGAGCAGACGATGATACGGTTCACACCACCATCCAGATATCCAGAGCTATTCACATCATAGGCATTTTGTAATCCTGATGCCATGGCTGTAGACCCGCCTGCTTCCAAATCGGAGATAATCGCCTTGATGGCATCGGCGTCATTCTCCTGCAAATCAGTGGTGTTTAGCACGGTTCCGACGCTCCCGGCATAGGTACAAATGGATACCTGATCCCCCAGGCGCATATTGTCAACCAAGATATAAAGACTTTCCTTGACCAGATCCAGACGACGCTGCATGGAACCAGAGATATCAATAAGAAAAGTGAGATTCCAGGGAATCTCTTCAACACTTGCTTCGCGACCCTTGAGTCCAATTCTCAGGAGATGCAGGCTGTCTGCACGGAAAGGTGATGGTGCACCGTCCACACTGACAGAAAATGGTTCAGCGTCAGGCGCTGGATAGTCCTGGTGAAAATAGTTGATGTATTCTTCAACCCTTACCGATGAAGGATCTGGAACTATGCCTTCATTGATTTTTTTACGACCAAAAGTATATGAGCCAGCATCTACATCAACACCGAAGGTTGATAGATTATCTTCATCACTATAGACAAATCCATTGTGGGTCAATTCGCCATGACGCTCTTCACCGGGATAATAATCATCCCCGCCAATATATAAGCCGTCCGAGGTGGCATATTCATTGGATGACCCCCTGGCCCCAGATTTAGATTCCTGTGTCGTAACAGCTGAATCCAGCAGAGAATTTTCACATCCCATAAAAACGACAACTGACCCCAACAAGATCAGTAACATAAAAATCTGACCGCTGATTCTTCTCTCCTTCATAACATCCTCCAAATGGTGTTTATTTGTCTGCCCAGACACATCAGGGCTTGCTTTATCTCTATCTATAATGACAAGTGATATGCCACTGATTGGGATTTTGAGAGGGTTTCTAACGAGAAGTCTTGAGTGATACCATTTACGGCTGAAAAATATTTTAAATTATCATTATTCCGGACTGTTTGGTGTGAGATGACTTTGTAGATATTTCAGAAATCTGAAACATCTCTCAATATTCTGAAACTTTTAAGAAGAATATGCCAGGTTTAAAACGTGAGCTTCAGACCGGTTTCGATGAGATTTTTGTCGTAAAACCAATGATTAAAAACGGTTTCATTTTTGATGTAGCTATATTGAATGTACAGCACCCGAGAGGGATGAATGACCCGTTCAAGTTGGATGTGAAGTTGATTCTGGATATTCTCTTCTGGATCACGATAAAGCGTCGCTTCAAAAATATCTGTCTGGGCATAGGATTTTTTCATCCCATTTAGAACAATATGGAAAAAAACCTGATCCGAAAGTCGACCAGAAACATACAGTTTCCCTGACCAGATTTGCGCCTCTTCTATGGCGCTGTTTGAGTTGATATCTTCGAAGTTAACAGCCACTCCCCAAATCATCTTGCCCAGATGTTTCACATGGAGTCCCAGCATAAGCGTGTTATCCTGCTGGTTCTCGCTGCCACTCAAAATGAGGGAATCACCACTAAGAATTCTTGCTGGATAGTCCTCGTAATCAATTCGTCCGATTTGAGCTGACAATTCAGCCTGGAAATCAGCACCCATTTGCCGGGTGAGATTCAGAAATACTTTTTGTTCAGTATATTGAAATAGCGTCCCGAAATCGATTCGGAAATCCGTTCTTCTGAGACCCAATTCCTGATGCATTTTCTGAGATTTGAGACGCTTCAGAGATCCGCTCAGGGTGCTGCGACCCGTTCTCTGTAAATCGTCAAAATACAATTTCTGGAAGGTCGTGAATCCTACATAAAAACGATATCCCGGAGTAATTCTGTAATGACCACCCAACTCCCCATTCACAACAACTTTTGAATCCAGAAACAAGGCTGGTTCAAGAAAACCCTGCCCCAGAATTGAGCCATAAATTCGGCCGGATTGACCTTCTTTGTCAAAGCGCAGGAGTCCTTTGGCTTTCAACCCGAAAGTTGGTTCTTTATTCTCAATATTTTCGCGGGGATTCGAATCAAAATAGGTGGAGAGGTTGAATTGCTGCTCCAGGGCTAAGCTTGGCATGTGGAACAGACAAATCAGAAATAGGACCCAAATCTGCTTGTATAAAGTAATTACATCTGATTTCACTTGAGATAAAGGGTAAATCAAGGTGATTGATTCAACTCCTGATCAACAACTTCTAACAGGGTTTTATATTCAATGATTTTCGTTTTAAGATAGTTCAGATCTTTACCCGATCGTTGATCCAGGGACATCTCTCTCACATCTACCCTGGTAACATTAATATTTATCAGGTCGATAGATTCACTGCTCAGGCTGCTTGCCAGGTTCTCTCGGCCACCATCCTGGGTAAATTCATTGGCTGTTACATCCGCTGTATACCAGCCTAGTGCTTTCTCAGATTCACCACTGGCATCTCGCTGTTGGGCATCCTGTTCTGAGGCCATCTGCAGACCGAGATCTTCATGGAAATCCGCCAGCCTGATGGCAAGCTCTGCTTCCTTCTCACGCACAGTCTGGATTGAATCCAGCTCAACAATTTTAGTCTGAAGTAATCTCTGCACATCTATAAGGAGGAGACGCCGTTGTTCGGGATTATGCCAGTCAAGCCCCAATATTTCGGTGTAATCTGGAAACAGTATTGGATTGGGTCTGATGACTCGCCTAAAACGATCGACTTGCATATCTTTGAGGTCTTGATCAGCAGGAATGATACCGGCGTTTTCATAATTCTCCAGCACCCCTTCATAAGCAAGTTTTAATCTGCCAATCTCACCTTCCTGAATCGATTGTAATCGTTTCAACTCAACATCAATTGTCCTCACCGAGTCGAGGATCACCAACTGTCGTTGCGAATGATTGGAGAGTATATATTTATTTAACCAGGCATTATACCAAGTCGAACTTTTTTGAAGTTGATCCACCTCATTTTTAATGGCGATTTGTTCTCGGGTATAAACCGTCCTTTCGGCCTCTAATTCAGCAATGCTGGCGCTGGTGGACATGTAAGCTTGCCAGGCACTGTTCAAGTCCTGACCAGACAGCGATATCACCAAGATGGAAAGTATCAACATTCTGACTAACTGAGACATTATGAATCTTCACCGGGTTTGTTGTTTTTGCCCCCGAACTCATCGAAGAGATGGTACTTTTCCATTTTGTAGTAGAGGGTGCTGGTTTTCACGCCCAGTTTACGGGCCGCTTTTTGTTTGATGCCCCCGGCCCAATTCAAAGCATCACGAATGAGGTCCCGCTCGGTCTGTTCCAGCACATCGTTGAGCTTACCGCTGGATTGCTCCGGTTTTTTGGGAGTGTTTTCAAAAAATATCAGGTCGGTCGTAATGGCAGGTCCTTCACTGAAGATCAGCAGACGTTCCAAAAAATTTTCCAGCTCACGGATATTTCCTGGCCAGGCGTATTCGCTAAGCTTGGACATGGTTCGACTGCCGATTTCAGGGATATCCCGTTTCAGTCGGATACACTTCAACTCCACAAAATGTTTAACTAGATCTGGAATATCTTCCGGTCGTTCGCGAAGGGCAGGAATGGTCAGGGGTAATACATTGAGACGAAAGAACAGGTCTTCACGGAACCGTTTTTTATCCATGGCAATCTGGAGGTCGCGATTGGTGGCGGCTATCACTCTTACGTCCACCTCAATCTGATCAGTTCCACCGACCCGTTGGAAAGTCTGATCCTGTAAAACCCGCAAGAGTTTGACCTGTAACTGGGGTGAAATATCACCAATTTCATCAAGGAGAATGGTCCCTCCATGGGCCTGCTCAAAAATGCCCTGATGCTGTCTGACTGCCCCAGTGAAGGCACCTTTTTCATGACCAAACAATTCGCTCTCCAACAGAGTGTCTGTGAGTGCGCTGCAATTGATAGCCACAATTTGTTTGGATGCTCTCGGGCTTTCCAGATGCACAGCGCGGGCGATGAGTTCCTTGCCTGTACCGCTTTCCCCTGTGATAAGAACGGGACTATCCACAGCCGCAATCTGTTTGATCTTTCCGATCAACTTTTGCATTTGTTCTGATGACCCCACCAAGCCATGAAAACTATCAGTAGTAGCTTTTTTCTCCGTTTTCCTGGCGGTATGAGTCTCGAAAATATGAGCCACTTTGGACTTTAATTCATCGATGGAAAAGGGTTTGGCAATGAAATCACACGCGCCCAGTTTGAGGGCATTTACGGCCAGATCGATGGTGCCAAAAGCAGAGATTAAAATGAAGGGAGTATCAGGGGATTGATCCTGGAATTCCTGGAGGAGATTCATTCCGCCTTTGCCAGGCAGTTTCATGTCGGATATTACCAGATCGGGCTGGATTTCGCGGAACATCTGAGCCCCGAGATGACCATCTTCGGCGGTGTGAATGATATAGCCCTGAAGCTTCAAAACCGTGGCAATACCTTCACGCATGGTTCTATTGTCTTCTATAACCAGTATCTTTGGTTTCACAACTCTTCCTAATCCTTTCGAGGGAGGGTCATTCTAAACACGGTGCCCTCTGCAGCACTCTTTTGGACAACTATTGTGCCACCCAATTCGATCACAATACTCTGGACAATGGATAAGCCCAGTCCAAAACCTCGGTTCCGGGTGGAAAAATAGGGTTCAAAGATGCGCTCCCGATCTGCTTCAGGTATTCCGGTCCCTGAATCAACAAAATCAATTTCAAGGGCTGTGGGGTTGTCGCATACCCGAATGTGTATCTGACCATTTTCACCAGAAGCTTCCAGGCCATTCCTGATTAGATTCAGAAATACGCGATGCAGTTTGGAGCGATCCGCCCGAATCTCCGCATCCCCTGCAAGTGTAATCGTCTGATTGAGTGCCGTGAGCTCAGGCTGCAAAATTTTGGAAATGTCAGTATAGATATCCCTGATTGACAGGGTTTCGATGACATTTTTCAAGGGCCTGGCATAATCCAGATATTCCTGAACGATGCGCTTTAAATGATGGAGTTCCTCTGTGATCTTTTCCAGATAGGATTTGTATTCTTCAAATTTGGCATTAGGCGGCAGTTGGGAGAGTTCCTGGCTGAGAAGTCCGCTGTAAATCTCCATACCCCCCAATGGATTTTTGATCTCATGAGCAATACCTGCCAACAGTTGACGGGCACTTTCTTCCTGCTTCTGTATATCCCGATGCATGTCAATCAGGGATTGATTGAGATCTCCAAATTCATCGGAGCGCTGGAGCTCAACCGGCTCTGAGTTGATGTTGGTCTGAATGGCTCTGGCATAGCCAGATAGCGCCCGCACAGGTTTGATCAGGGAACGTGAAAACACCAGGGTCATGGCAATGGCAATAATAAAGGAAGCCAGCATGATCCACAATAAACTGCCTGCCATCTGATTAATGACGGCCATATAGTTGGCCCCAGCCCAGACCACCAAAATCACCTGCGACCCCTGGTTGGTCCTGATGGGAATGGCTGCAGCTTTCACATATCTGTTTTGACCCAATTTGTATATCTCGGAGACCACAGGATCTTGATCATTTTTAAGGGAAAGCAAGGTTGGCAGGGCCAGGGACAGCTCGGCAATATTTTGTTTTAAGTGTTTATCCTGAGCCAGAATGGTTCCGTCCTGTTTATAAAGGGTCAATCCTTCAATGCCAGGGACTGCCAGTGTAGACAGAGATGCTTCTATGTCCTGACGAACACTCACCAGACCAGGCTCAGTCGCTAACATACTCACCAGATTCTTATCAAGGGTGGTTGCCATGATACGATTGATGCGTTTTAGTTGATCGCCCAATTCTTCTTCCAGGGCAACCCTGGAGTACCAGTAAAGCGGTATGGACAGCAGACTCATGGAGACCACCAGAACCCCCAGTACCAGCATAATAACTTTTGGACTTAATTTCATTTCTCAGTCTATCGCAAAGATTGATTCATTTCAGGGTTCATTGAAGCTAAATCTAATTGGGTTCCCAGAATACACAAGCGTGTGCTTTGATAACCAAAAGCTTCGCTCGTGTCATCCCGAGCGGAGTCGAGAGACGAAGTGTTCTATCCCCAGGTTACTTTGAATAGAATTGGACATTTCGATCGGTCTGCGATTTGCTAACTACGACTCAACGATTAACTCAATGTCCAGCTTCAATACCTGTTGCACGTCCCGAATTATTAGTTGAAAATTAAATGAAGAAATAAGCTTGCATCTAACACATCAAGCTCACTATCTGCATTGAGATCAGCACTCTCTGTCTGAACAATAGTAGGCGTTTCCAGCTCCAGGGCAAATTCAATCAGGGTTGTTAAATCGACAATATTCACCTGGTAATCTGCATTTACATCTCCGTAAGGAGGCGTTCCATGAATAACATTCATATTAACGCTAATGGCAGATTGTGAGTTATCAACATCATTTGAACTCACCAGCATGGGAATTGAAAAATTGCCTGCTTCTAGATTTCTGGTATCAACATGAACCGAAAAGTACCCCGTTTCCCCTGTATTCACAATCCCTGACCAATGATTGACTGTGAGCCAATTAGATTTTCTGCGGATACGGATGGCATCTCCGGCTGCAATGCTGTTAGGGGTATTATAGTATATTTGGAGACCCTTGTTCTTGCCCACATTCTGAATACCCACTGTGGAAACATCCCTGGCCCCCTCCATTCCCTGATATTGGAAAATGATGTCCCCATTGATAACCAGAATAACTTGAAAAGTATGTAAATCAGAGGTGCCAAACTTGGGGAAATGATCCCAGGTAACCACTGCCGTATCAAGGCCATTGCTCCAGAAATAGGGAACACCCTGGGGAGAATTATTGTTGTTTAGATCATCCCACCAGGGAGCGATGAGCGCAGCTGGCGCCCCACCATTTGGAAGGGTCAAATTATTCCAGGGATATTCCTGACTCACAAACGACATACTTCCATTACTGCTGAAATAAAAACTTGAATACATCTCAGTAAAAAAGGGAAAGCTAAAACCTATATCCAGAGGACCAATAAAGCTATCGTCTGGATCAAAAGCATAGTTGAGCCGATTTGCATTATGAGAAATATCATACCAGTTAAACTCTGGACCACCTGGATCATCCTGATCCTTCCAGTCATAATCATCAAATTCACGCAAGGATTGGAGATAAGCTCTTCCGTCAGGTTCGGGACCCCCTTTCACCAGGTCTAATCCGGCTAGTGGATTAGGGACCGCTTCTCTCTGGGCATCATTCTGGGTCATCACAGAATATACCAGTGGAGATCCACCCGTATTGTTGATGGCAATGGAGTCAGAAGCCAGAGACCAGGGATTCAGGGTAAAATCCAGACTAAACTCACTCAAGCTCATTTCAGGTGCTGGTAAGCGTTCAGCCCTATCGGTAGTAAATAACAATGCCCGCCCTGAATACATGCTGCCAATGCTTTGATCCTGATGATTATTGTAGCTGACCTGAAGACCTGCTGAGTAATCTGGAGCTTCTATCCCCGTGGTTGAAAAGCTGGTGAAGGTATCATAATCATGATAGTCTTTGAACTGCATCTTGATTTGATTGTCTCCACTCCAGGTGGGATAGATCTCAGCATGATAAATGATAACTTGAAAGTTGAGATTGGAGTTCATTTGCAGATGGTTCATCCCACTCCACTCCACAATAAATTTATCTCCCATGTCCTGAAAGTATACAGCACCAGGATTGGTTACCAGATCGTCCCAGAAAGGGGCAATCATAGCATTGGGGCCCTCAGAAGAAGGAATCACCCGATTATAGAAACTGACCTCAGGTGTTGAGCCCAGAGCCAGCCAGCCATTTGAACAGACCCTCATATATTGAAAGGTCTCACCATAATAATTTACCGGAAAAGGCAGACTGACTTGTACCGTTTCATCTGCTTCTTCCTCTTCGTCAGAAATTGAAAGCTGACTGCCGCCACCACCTTGATGGGGGTCGATTTCCAGCCAGTCATATTCTGGTGCGAGAGAATAAGAAACATCCATTTCATCGTATACGCGATACCCATATGCATCGGATAAAGAGGGAGAAAAACGATTGAGCTGCTCAATGGTAATTGACCCAAAAAGCGTATCTACCCTGCCTTCGGACAGGCCAAGAAACTTGAGCGTGAGAACCTCGCCAGCAAAAATTTGAGGTGATAACTCCAGCATGAAACTGTCTGAGGTCTGAGCAGCTCCATCCATTTGAATGGATGCTATATTTGCCATGTAATCAGAGCCAGAGACGTAAGGATGATCCTGTAAAATCAGGGTCATTGGCAAACAGTCAGCACCACCTCTGTTCTCAATATTCAACCAGAGGGTAATGGAGTCTCCTGCTACAAAGTCGCTTTCATCAATGATCATATCCCGAATAACCAATTGAGGGGCCTGTATGGGGAAACGCCGGGTCCATATCAGAACCTCTTCACCTGTATCCACACTGATTTCAAAATCAACCATTTCACCGTGCTGAGCCTGGGCGGGTATTTCCACAGTAAAAATATCCTCGAGGTAGATGCGGCCATCTCCAGCCAGGGACTCAAGAACATAGATAGAGTCTGATATGATACAATTCCCTGATGAACTGGATAAGGTCAGGGTTAAATCAACACTCTCGCTTGAATGATTAATCAGGGACAAGTCCATCCCATGACTGGCTCCCGCCATGAGTATTTCACTCGACGTCACTTCCCAATTGTGATAGCTTACCGTGTTTTCTTCATCGGAGACAGCTATAGTTGTGAGAAATGGATTCAGATTTTTGCCGGTAATGGTGAGAGCAACTTCTGGCTCCGAACCTGAAGCAAAAGGAAGCACCACGACACCGGCCTGATCTGTATATAGACCGACAGCATTGTCCTCATTAAACAAATAGACAAAAGCATCTGGAACAGCGGCCCCATTTTCGCCAAGAACCACGACTTCGATGTGATCGTCGTTCCCATTCAGAGTGTCAGGATAATTGACTTCCAACAATTGGGGCGTATCTGTCCATACGTTCATTCCGGGATCACCCAGAATATTGTAGACACTAATATAGAAATCAGCCGATTGGCCAAAAGGCAGATACTCACTCTGATAATAGTTCCGCCAGAGTTCCAGCTTGGCGTGCCAGAGTGCAGGACCCAATTCACTCAGATCGAGGTCAAACAGGGCTGAGTACAAAGCGATATCAACGACATTGTTAAATTGTGTGTGAGTATGAACTTCGCTGGGACCAATAAATGCTACGGCCCCTTTGGGAAGCGAAGAAGTCCCTGCACGAATCCATTTTTCCCCGAAAACCGGGTCTGTTGTGGCTGCAAAATTGCCACCTCCACAGACAATGCTGGTAAGAATGGGTAGCTTATTCCCATTGTGCAGGAGATCAATATCACTATTGTAAAAATAGGGACCGATCCAATGATCCCAGGCTCCCAGACCACGATAATTCACAAATCCAACCCCGGCGTTGATGGGATCGCTGATATGATTGAGACTGCTTTGCATGGGATAATAGGCAGTATCAATTTCTACAAAACCATTCTCCTCCAGTTTACGACCGACCCAGTTATTGGTTTGCTGTGTAGAAATGGCCTGGGTTATTGTAGCGACCAGTAAGGCCCGCTTAAACCATTCGGGATCTTCAAGTGCAGGTTGACTTTCATACGACAAAATCTTACTCATCACAGTGACCAGCTCGTTGATGGTATCCACGGACAGCCGTCCTACCCATGCTTCGGGAAAAATATCATCTCCATCCAACAAGGTGTAGGGATGATCCGTGACCAGTGCTTCATTGTCTGGATTGTACACATAGAAACCGCCGATGCCCCTGTCTTCATCACCAATGAGCAGGATATACTCAGGCGGATTGTCCCATATATCATAGGCGGTCTGGATAAATGCTTTGATGGCTGTGGGTGAAGAGCCGGCCTCTGTGGTGGATACAAGTGTAACAGGGTGACCCTTGCGTCGTTTCCAATCCACCAGATACGACAAGTAGGGCTCAAACAGTGGAGGGGTAATAATCAAGTAATGACCGAGCTGATCATAGGCTTCTTCGTTTGGAATAATGGATCGTTGGGTGCTCAATAATCCATCCAACTCAGAAGCTCCTCGTGTGATTCCAGTAATCTGGAGAACCATTTTTTCAGGGATATCGATTTCTCTTCGGATCATATCCAGACTGATGGGTTGAATGGTGAGGGCTAAATAGTTTTGCCCACGCATTTTCACGATGTCACCCAGCATCACAGAAAAATTTCGTTTCAGGGGTGATGCATTCCAGTCGAAGTTTTCGATAAGCATGGGACCATCAGTAGACAGATGTTCCCGAGGTGTCTGCTTGAGTGAAGTGATCTGAATTGAATAGCTCTGTCGAGAGAGAATTGACAGGATGGGCTGATTGATTGACTCGACAGGAATGAGCTCAGTTAACTGGGGTAGTGTGGGTTCACCCTGCCGTCCGGCATACCCGTAACCAGCCAGATGAATGTTTTCAGGCTGAGCCAGTAACTTGGTCCATTGGGAAGCTTTGATATGGTTAAAATCCAGTGTGATCTCAATGCCCTCAGAAATGGTTTTTATTTCCAGAATTGGCCGCATGGGTTCCATAGCCCGAACACTGAGACTCAGGATTGCACATAGAAAAAGGATAAAATCCCAGGATTTCTGGCGCTTATGATCCTTGATATAAGAGCTGTTTTTCATGTATGAATTCTATGCAGGAGCTATGAGTGAAACAAGGTCAAAGTTCTAACAGTTGAGAGGCGGGTAAAGACAGATGACAAACAAAAAGGGCTCCCGGTTGGGAGCCCCTTCATTAAACCTTGCCCTGAGTTAGGGCTTAAATCAATGTTCTATCTTACACCAGAAGGACAACAACTGTAGTATTCCATATCGCCATACCATCCGTCTCTTGTCGACCCATAGTTATCAGCGCCAAAGGTTGAAGCATCTGTATAAGTCATGGATCCACTGATCGCATCATCTGTGAGCACCGCGTGTGCCTTAACGATCAACAGATCTGCACAGGTAAAGCCACCTGCTGCAAAAGGAATGGTAACAGTAATAGCATCAGCGGGCAAGCTGAAAATATCTACATAGCTATTTTCACTATAAGTTGCTGGATCTCCAATGTTCCGGAAATCTAGTGTTGCGAAGGTGCCAAGAGCCAGATGAACTTCGGCGAGATCAGCCAATTCATTGGTATCATAGGTGATGTACAGATTGTCTCCATCATTGACAATGGAAACCGTACCAACATCGGTGTAATCATCTGTCCAGAGTGTACTGGTCATCACGCAGGAAGACAACACAACAGAGCTGTAGAAACCGAAGTTTGCATCAATGACGTCATCCTCCAGTGCAGTTACAATATATCCACCTGCATTCTCACCGGAATCATAGTCACCCTCTGGAGTAGCAGAAATCACTGTATAATCAAGACCTGTTGGGAGGGAAGCAAAAAGATATGAACCATCAAGTTCTGTGACTGCAGAATAGATATTACCATCACTGCCACTTGCAGTAACTGTAATGCCGTCAAATACGACTTCATTGGCTCCAAAATCTCCTGAATTGTCTGCATCGTCATATACGGTACCAGAGATTGATGCAAAACAATCAACTGAATAGCTCACATAACTCCACCATTTTCGACCTGCATCATCAAAACAGGCAGGCGAAGCAGCGTCACCCGCATAGGCTGTTATACTGCGGTGTCTATCATGTCCGTAACCGTGACCATTGCCATGATATTGGTGACCGCGACCGTGATCATTATTGTGACCATTGTTACCACAACCACAATCATCATCGTCATCGTCTTCATCATCATCGCAAGCCGCTGGCTCGTAGAGTTTTGCCTGAGCAGTTATATAGTAAGCATCATCACAAAAGACAGCCGCTGGAATCACCACCGTGGTGGTAAAGGCATCAATATCTTCTGCTGCATAATCAGCGTCACGTGCTAAGGGCCGTCTATTGGGAAGATCATCCAGACTGGTCCATACGAAAACTTGAACTTTATCAAGGAGTAGGGTTTCATCCGTGGTATAAGTCACGTAAATATTCTCATCATCATTGGTGATGCTCACATCTCCAACATCGGTATCTTTATCGGCCCATAAGGTGTAATTATAGACTGAGTAATCAGGATTTAATTCATTAAAACCGGCGAACTCACCTTCAGCGGGACAGGGCAGTGATGTATTGCCACCACCATGACGTCTGGCAAGACTATTGTCATTCAGATCATTATTCAAGGGATCAAGACCACTTGAAGCATTCTCGCAGCTAAGCAGTCCGAATATTGAGATAACGGAAATTAGACCGATTAGAAATTTTTTCATTTTACACTCTCCTTAACTAAACTAATTACTCTATAAGCTTCTAAATATAATCGCCGAAAAGCCCTTGGCAAGTGAGCTTGATCATATACAAAGACCCCCCTAACATACCAATCCATATGCTGAAATCCCGCCTGTTTTCAGGGAGGCTTCGAGACCGCATAAAAGCATGATGATCATATCTATCTCTTTTCGTAGGGATATACTGTTTGAGGTTCTCTATGCTGGAATAATTATTCAATTCTAAGCAATTGTGAAAATATGATTTCTGGCCCTACAAGTGGTCTGGGGATGAATGTTTATCCGCGTTTCGTAATAATGACATATTTATAAATATTCCTGATATTATTAGTTTTTTTTACCAATGGTTGGTAGCGAAGTAATCTCTGACTTCATGAACATTGAGCAAAACAAGATGTATATCTCGAGACCACCACGTAGAGAAATCGCAGCTCCCGACAAATGAGTTGGGATCGTGAAGGTCGCTCTATATAGAATGCTTTATTGAGATGCTACTCTAGCATGGAGGCCAGCTTGACCTTAAAAACCTCAGCCTGGCGCATCATCCCCAGGTCATTATGATGGACCCCATCGACAGTGCCTTCATAGTCCCTTCCCAGCATATCCTCATTGGAGAGAAATTCAATATGCTGAACCCCCTCCTCTTTGAGCTCCTGGTAGAGACACCTGAGAATCTGACCATTTGAAGTGGGTGAGATATTTTCAAAACTGGAATCTTCCACCAACAGGATGGGGGTCCTGGGGTGATGTTTCCTGAGAATTCTCACAAAGGGTTTCACCCGGGTCGCCACCATCTCATTGTCCATATTCCAGAGACAATCCAGGACATAAATAGCAGGATCCAGCTCACTCAAAAGTTCGGCCATTTCTGCTTCCATTTTGCCACTCCCAGAAAACCCTAAATTAATCGTTGGGATATCCAACTCTCGACCCACGATAGCAGTGACGGAGAGACCAGGACGAGACACACAGCCACCCTGGGTGATGGAGGTACCATAGAAGATAATTGGCCTGAACCTGCCTCTCCCCTCGTCCCTCGACTCCGCTCGGGATGACACAAGCTCAGGGTTTAGCCGGATAAGGTTTCTGGAGGGCGGGATGCCAATTTCTAGTGAGGTGACTCCGTTGTACAGGGGCAGATAGAGTCGCAAATCTGTTTCAGGAGTAACATCGAATTCAACGGTATTGGATTGATGTCTGGGGCGTCCATTGGCCACAAAACGCCAGGTGCCCTCTTCGTTTTTCTCATATAAGTCCACACCACTGACCCCGGTAGCAGGCATATGAGCCATGGCCAGACTGGCATTGAGCAGGGTCCATTTCACCTGGATTTCCTCAGCATCTGTGCGAAACTGTAGACTTATTCCGGCGGAATGCTGTCCCAGATCCCAAACTGCTTCAGGAACAAGGCCTTCGGCTTTCGCAGGGAGACGATCATAAGGAGACCTGGTTTCAGCCCAGCCTTGCCCCTCCAGAGTAAGGAGTTGAGCATCATACCAAAGGGTTTGTCCCGATGTGTCCATTCTGGCTTGACCAGGATCAAGGGGCTGAGCCTGGAGAGCCGCTCCCCAGAGACACAAAACCATTAAGTTTTTACTCAGATAGAAAAATGTGTTTTTGACCTTCATTTGCCCCTCTTTCCAAAGCATAATTCAAAGTGGATTGTATACGGTAAGGAACTGAAAAACAAGACTCGTTTTCTCAGGACCTGGCAAATTCGGTGAGTGGTTTCAGATCGCCAGCATCCGCAGCATAAATCGCATTCAGATACATCTTGCGCTGTTCACCAG
>Ga0307992_1001076_pt1 | contig 16429 bp, 19 predicted proteins | sample EllFjometagen133_FD_203162 | JGI IMG/M metagenome (GOLD analysis project Ga0307992, IMG submission 203162) | Marine microbial communities from Ellis Fjord, Antarctic Ocean - #133 | ecosystem: Environmental > Aquatic > Marine > Unclassified | place: Southern Ocean | collected 2014-10-08
GGCAATCGATGATGATATAATCATAATCATCTGATATTTCACGTAATTTTCGATTCAGAATAAACTCGCGATCCTCATGATCCAACCTTACTTCAATATGAGCTAGTCCTATAGTGGCGGGTATGACATCAAGATTAATATCTGGAAGATGGATAACTGTTTCATGAATCGTTTTTTCACCTAAAAGAACGTTAAATATAGTGGCATACAACATGCTTCTGTTAATTCCAAGGCTTGTTGTTGTACTGGCCTGAGGATCAAAGTCAACGAGCAAAACTTTCTTGCCGTATTCTGAAAGTGCAGCAGAAAGATTGACACTTGTTGTGGTCTTTCCTACACCACCTTTTTGATTTGATACCGCAATGATTTTACCCATATTTGCTCCTGTCTGTTTCTATAGTGGTTTTTTACTCATTATTGAAAAATGTCTCGGATATCCTTTTATATGTTTATTCTTCTCTATAATAATATGATATCGTGCACCATACTCTTCAGGTAAAATATATTTCTTCACATCTTTAATGATACCACCTAAGATTTTAATCCCTTGCCGAGATTCAGTAAGTTCTGCTTCATAATTGATGCCTTTGAGCCCAATAAATTTACCGCCGATTTTAGTCATAGGGATACCCATTTCTGATATCAATGATAAACTTCCAAGCGCTCTGGCCGTTACAAGGTCAAACTGTTGTTGATGTTCAAGTGCAAAATGTTCTACTCGATCGTGTATAAGTGAAACATGATCTATCCCTAATTTCTCAATTAATTTTTGTAGGAACACAATGCGTTTATTCAAGGAATCAACAATAGTAATATGTAAATGTGGATAAATGATTTTTAGTGGAATACTTGGAAATCCAGCACCAGAACCCATATCACAAATAGATTGAATATCATTCATATTTACTGATGATGCCGTTGTTAATGAGTCAAAAAAATGTTTATAATATACATCATTTTTTTCAGTGATGCGTGTAAGGTTTGTAATGTTATTATACTCTATTAGAAATTCATAATAAAACTCAAACTGTTGATCTTGAGTACTATTAGTTTCAATATTCAAATTTTTTAATAAATCGCTCTTAAAATGCATGATTTAGACTTCCAGATTCAAGATATACGAGCAGAACAGAAATGTCTGCCGGATTAACGCCTGATATTCTTGATGCTTGACCAAGGGTTTGCGGTCTAATCTTGATTAGTTTTTCTCTGCTCTCAGAAGATATATTTCTAACAAGAGAGTAATCAATATGATGAGGGATAGCCTTATTTTCAAGGCGAAGCATTTTATCTGCTTCTCTCAATGCTTTTTGTATATATCCAGCATATTTCACCTGTATTTCTAATTGTTCAAGCGCATCATCATTATAAATCTTTTGTGTAAAATATAAAACATCTTGTTTATTGATTTCTGGTCTTTTAAGTAAGTCAGCTAAGAAAAATGCTTCAAATAATGGTGCTGATTTTCTATTTTTTAAGTATGCATTATTTTCTTTTGTAGGCATGATTCTAAATTCATTCACATATTTAAACAATTCATTAAATGCTTCTCTTTTTTTTATGTACGATTGATATGTTTCTTCATTTACAAGACCAATCTTATATCCATAATCTCTTAGTCTCAATTCTGCATTGTCATGTCTTAATAGCAATCTATGTTCTGCTCTAGAGGTTAATAACCGATAAGGTTCTACAGTTCCTTTAGTAACTAAATCGTCAATTAATACTCCAATATATGCCTCATTTCGATGAAGAATGAATGGTGCTTGATTATCAAGCTTTAATGTTGCGTTGATACCCGCCATTAATCCTTGTCCTGCGGCTTCTTCATAACCACTTGTTCCATTAATTTGTCCAGCACAAAATAAATTTTCGATTCTTTTTGTCTCTAGTGTCGGGTAAAGTTGTATTGGGTTTATTGCATCATATTCAATTGCATAAGCATATCTAATAATACGCACATTTTCTAATCCAGGAACCGTACGTAACATTTGTTCTTGTATATCGCGAGGTAAACTTGTGGACAATCCTTGAACATAAAGTTCATCCAATTCAACACTTTCTGGTTCAATAAATACTTGGTGTCTATCTTTATCGAAGAAACGAACAACTTTATCTTCAATTGATGGGCAATATCTTGGACCAACACCTTCAACAATACCGCTATACATTGCTGATTTCGTTAAATTCAAGTTAATTAAGTTATGCGTAACGACAGATGTGTGTGTTAAATAACAAAGTTCTTGAGGGTTTTCATCGTAATATTTTTGATCGTGACTAAATGTATAATGTGTTTCATCGCCATATTGTGGCACCATTTTTGAATAGTCTACACTATCTTTTGCAACTCTAGGAGGTGTCCCTGTTTTTAACCTAACAACATCAAAACCAAGTTCTTTAAGTTGTTTGCTAATTCCAAATGTTGTTGGTTCCCCGCTAGGTCCACTGAGTTTTTTTTCATCCCCAATTAAGGTATTACTATTTAAGTAAGTACCTGTGGTCAATATAACCGTCTTACCGTAAATCTCCTCACCATTTATAAGTTGTATACCTTTAACTTTATTATTCTCGATAATCATTTTTTCAACCAGTGCTTCTTTTAATGTTAAATTTTCAGTATTTTGCATAACATCAAGCATTATTCTAGGATACTGTAATTTATCTATTTGAGCGCGAAGTGCTCTAACCGCTGGTCCTTTAGATGCATTGAGCATCTTAATTTGGATCTGTCCTTTATCTGCACTTTTTGCCATTTGTCCACCGAGTGCATCTATTTCCCTTACAACGATACCTTTTGCAGGACCACCAATTGATGGATTACAAGGCAAAGAAGCAACCTTATTTAGGTTGCCTGTTACAAGAATTGTATTTTTATTTAATCTTGCCATAGCTAGAGCGGCTTCAACACCTGCATGACCCCCACCGACAATAATTCCATCATAAATCATTTATGTCACTTCTTTTTAAGATAGTTTTTTAAGAAAGTACTCTGCAACGTTTTCTTTTTTAAAACCATACATTTCTAATGCTTTTTCTGCTGGCGCACTGATACCATATTTATCTATTCCATAAACATGCGAAGTATATTTATACCATGAGAGACTACTAGCCATCTCAACAGCTAAAACTTTTGCACTTTTCGGTAATACTTCTTTCTTGTATTTTAATGTTTGTTTTTCAAATAATAAATGTGAAGGCATGCTTACAACACGCACATCTTTTCCTTTTTCTCTCAAAAGTGCTTGTGTTTCAATAGCAAGACCAACTTCAGAACCTGCAGCTAATAATATTCCGTCAAGTTTATTTTCTTCGGTAGATACGATATATGCACCTTTTATTACACCATTATACGAAGTCATTGATTGTTTTAAAACATTTTGACGCGTAAGGACGATGACTGTTGGTGTTTTTGTTGCTTCCATTGCTATCTTCCATGCAGCAAGTGTTTCATTAGCATCAGCTGGTCTAATAACGTTTAAATTAGGAATAGCTCTTAATCCTGCGAGTTGTTCAACTGGTTGATGCGTTGGTCCATCTTCTCCAACAGCAATTGTGTCATGAGAAAATACGAAGATTGATGGAATTTGCATGATTGCTGCTAAACGTAACGCAGGTTTCATATAATCACTGAAAACAAAGAATGCACCACTAAATGCTTTTAGACCTCCATGAAGTGTAATGCCATTAACAATTGCACCCATAGCATGCTCTCTAACGCCAAAATTAAGATTTCTACCTAAGCGGTGATCTTTATCAAAGTTTCCATCAGCACCTTTTGCTTTTGTAGAAGCTGTTAAATCAGCTGAACCGCCAATTAGATTTAAATTTTGAGCAGATAATTTGTTGAGAACCTTGCCACTAGTACTCCTTGTTGCCTCATTAGTTCCACTTATTTCGTCTTTGAAATCATTTAAGTTGACTACGGTCTCGTTTTTAATAAAGGACTCGTATAAAGCAAATTCAGAAGGGTACGCCTTGCTATAATCATCTAAGAGTTGTTTCCATCTACGATGAACACGTTGGCCTCTTAATGTAACTTTTTTACGGTAAAGTGCATAAACTTCTTCTGGGATGACAAAAGGATCATAAGGCCAATCCAATTTTTTTCTCATCGCAGTTGCTTCTTCAGTTCCAATTGGAGCACCATGAACTTTGCTTGTTCCAGCTAAGCTTGTACCATAGCCTATAATTGTTTTAACTTCAATGATTGAAGGTTTATTTGTTTCAGATTTAGCTTTTTTGATTGCGCGTTGTATCAGAATAAGATCATTTCCATCTTCAACTTTAATATAGTGCCATCCCATAGCTTCAAATTTCTGTTTGTGTTGATCACTATAAGCTAAAGAAACTTTGCCATCTAATTGAATATCATTTGAATCAAACAAAAGAACTAGTTTTCCAAGTCCTAAGTGGCCAGCTAAACTCATTGCTTCCATAGCTACGCCTTCTTGAAGGTCTCCATCACCACATATAGCATATGTATGATGATCAACTATTGGAAAATTTTCCTTATTAAAACGTGCTGCCAAATGTGTTTCTGCTAATGCCATCCCTACTGCATTAGAAATACCTTGACCTAAGGGTCCACTGGTTGTTTCTACACCTTCAGTATGACCGTATTCAGGATGCCCCGGTGTGATACCAACTTGTCTAAAAGCCATCAAATCATCCATGGTGATTTTATATCCTGATAAATGATTTAATGCATACAAAAGCATTGAACCATGACCAGCAGATAATATAAACCGGTCTCTATTCATCCATTTTGGATTTTTAACATCGATATTTAAATGTTCAGTAAATAATTTATAAGCCATTGGTGCAGAACCTAAAACAATTCCTGGGTGACCACTATTGGCTTTATTAATAGCATCAACGCCTAAAAATCTTAATGCATTAATTGCTAATTGCTCATTATTGACTGTCATTTTTATCACCATCAACTTGATTTTCATCGTACATTATATCTTCATTTGAAGTGTCTTCAATAGGTGTGTTTTCTAAAGGCTCTTCTTCAAACTTAAAATAAGCCTGATAATGCTCTTCTTGTGCTTTGACCAATTGATCAAAATCTTCAATTCCAATAAGCGTACGAATTTTATCTTGCGCATCTATATTTTCCTGTTTAACTTTTTTATTAACTAGTCTACTTTGGAAAATGTTACTGATAACAACTAAGACAATTAATCCTAATAAGATTTGAAGTGTATACTGTGGAAAAAATCTATATGCTATTCCAGCAACAACAATATATAAAATAATGGTTGGAATAATAAACCATCTATTAACTTTGCTGCTCACCGTACTGATTCTTTCCAAGAAGTTCAGCCAAATTTTGTTAACTCCAAATTGATAAAAATCTTGAAGTGCTTCATAGTAAGCTTTTTCAATTAAGACCTTATAGTCTTGTCCATCAGATGTCCATACTGCGAATCTACCTCTTGAAGCATACTGCAATAAAAATGGGGTGTCATTCATATAATGAAACTCAATATTTTTTCCATCGACGACTTGTTTGTCAAAGGGTTCTGCTGTTAACTTTTTGTATATTTTGGGATTTAATTTCATAGGTACTTCCTCCATTGTTTTTATTATAACATCATCTAATTACTTTCTAAATGATTATGTAAAATCATGTATATCTTTTAAAAATCCTCATCAAGCATCATCACCCACATAGTAGAAATGCTTATGGCTGCTTCAATCAAGACCTGACCAGGTTCACAAGTTACTATTGAATGATGATGCTTGATGAGGAATTCGGATTATTTTACTCTTAATTTCTTGAAGAAATCTTTGAGTAGTTTCTGGCTTTCTTCGGCAAGTATACCCGATTCAACATGTACTTTATGATTGAATGGTAATTCGAAAATATTCGTTATGCTTTCGGCAACGCCGGCCTTAGTATCTTTAACACCATAATAAACAGATCTTAAGCGAGATTGAATCATTGCGCCCGCACACATAGAGCACGGTTCCATTGTAACATAGACATCACAATCTTCTAATCTCCAACTCCCTATTTTTTTTGCTGCCTTCATCATAGCAAGAAATTCAGCATGAGCGTAAAATGCTTGGTCTTTCTCTCGTGTATTATGTGCTCTAGCTATTATCTTACCTTCATGAACAACAACGGCTCCAACTGGAACTTCATTAATCAATTCGGCCTTTGATGCTTCTTTTAGAGCAGCTTTCATATATTTAATCTTTAATTGGTTTTCCTGGTACTTGATGGTAATGTCTCGATCTAGGTTCATATGATTCATTAGCTCCTACTAAAATTGTTGGATCACTATAATTAGCTGGTTCGCCATTTATAATACGTTGGGTTCTTGTTGCGGGCAATCCACTTTTTACACAAATTGCAGTGAGTTTAGTTATAAATTCTGCTCTTGCTAATAACTCCGGCATTGGACCAAAAGGTTCACCTCTAAAATCACGATCAAGACCACCAACGATAACTCGAATACCTAAATCGGCAAGGTCTTCGGTGATTTCAATAATTCCATCATCAAAAAACTGAACCTCATCGATAACAACCGCATCAGTATCTGTCTTGACATACTTATATATTTCTGAGCTTTTTTCAATGACAATTGATGGTTTTTTGCTTAAATTATGGGAAACAATCTCTCCAACAGCATACCTTGTATCAATTTTAGGCTTAAATACTAAAACACTTTGTTTTGCGTATTCTAGTCTTTTAATTCTGCGTATTAGTTCTTCAGTTTTCCCTGCAAACATCGGTCCACAAACGACTTCTATAAATCCGTTTTTATACGTGTGATACATAAAAAGCCCCCTTCGTCCAAATTTTATTAATAAAAAACGTGATAAGCAATCACGTTATTTGTTGTCTTCTTTCTTTTCGTTTAGACCATAGCGTCTATTAAATTTTTCAACGCGTCCAGCTGCTTGAATGAATGTTTGTTGCCCTGTGTAAAACGGATGACAATTTGAACAAGTATCTATACGCACGTTAGTTGCAGTTGTTCCTATTTCAAATTCATTCCCGCATGTTGCACATTTTACCTTAGTAACATAATATTTTGGGTGTATTCCTGGTTTCATTTTCTTTTCTCCTTCCGCCATAACCATAGGTCATAGTAAGTTTTGCGCATTTATTATATCATTCTATATTTTTTTTATCAAGGGTTATCTTCTATATTTTTATTATATCATGTAATGTCATTATGCCATGCTTGCCAAATCTTATAAAATCTTTGGGCTATAATTCCAGTTAATGCTCCAGCGGGAATGCTTAATAACAACATGATTGGTAAATAAAAGAGGACTGCTGTACTTCCGATAACAAATATACCAGCAATGATTTGTCCTATTGCATGAAACACCGAACCTAGTGTACTCACTCCAACAAATCCAAAAAAATCTAATTTTTTAAAAAATCCCATTGCGAGTGTAGCAAATACGGCACCACTTAAACTCATATAAAAAGTTATGCCTAGTAGTTTCCCACTTAATAGTGCAACGAGAACTACTCTTAATAAAGTAATCGCAAAACTTTCTTTAAACGAATATACATAAAGAATAATGAGTGTAACAATATTCGCGAATCCCAATTTTGCACCTGGAACAGGAATGATTGGAATGGCAGATTCTATAATATTCAATACAATTGCAATAGCCAGAAAATTGGCTAGTAACGTCATCTTTCGCATTTGTGTCATATCATTTATACCGTAAAGTCTTCGGGAGTGGTTCCAAATTCTACCCGAACTCTATTGGGTAGACAAATAAGTGGCCAACCTGAAGAAACGCCTTCCCTGCTACATATGTTGTTTGGACTTTGTTCTTGTATAATTTGAACAGTTTTATTACCATAGTGATATTGTATAACAACAATTTGACGTACGCCGCTAAGTTCATAATCTCCTAAAAGAGTAATCGTTCCTTCTGCCTCATCGATTATTGGATATATCTGATCATATGAATTTGAAACATTTTGATCATAGTTTTTGATAACTCTATAATTTACAAAATCAATTGAAACAATTGGTTCATTTGAATTTCCATAATAAACATTAGCGACAGCGGCTTCACCTTGAAAAGCAAAAAGTCTAAACAAAATAAATATTCCACCTAGAAGCGTGAACAAAAGCGTAACTAACAAGATGTCTCTTTTGTTTTTTACACTCAAGTTTTTTTTCATGAAGCATTCTCCTCAAAAACAGTTGTGATCATATGTGTCACAATTGTAGCATCATAATTGAATTGGATTATTTCCAAATTTAAAGCACTTTGATGGTTATCAAGCCACGTATCCAGTGTTCCTGGGCTCATTGAAAATAATGCTGTAGATATCGCATCCAACATTCCTAAATCCTCTCCAAGTACAGTTATCGTATGATAATATTGCATCGGTAATTTTGTTTTAGGGGATACGATGTGATGATATCGAAGATTCTGATGCGTTGCATATTGTTCATAGTCACCACTTGTTGTTACTCCAATATCCTTTACATAAATCATGCCGTATGTACGATCAGTAGAATCCGTTTTTAAAGGATTAGCTAATGATACATTATATATGCCACCTTCGCGCGCTTGATTTTGTCCAACAGCGATTGAACTACTGCCAGCGCTGATTGAAAAGTATTGAATATCTAATCCTTGCAAATATTCAAATACCAATTGTGTTGCATACCCTTTTGAAATAGCACCTAAATCAAGTTGAGCATGAGTGCTTTTAACTTGTATATAAAAACGATCATTTTGAGACGTTAATTCAATAACATCTTCCTCTAAATTAATAAGCTCAATTTGTTCTAATACAGTTTGAAAAACACTATCTGGAATTTCTGAAAACAAATACCCATTTTCTTCATCAATAAGAAGATTTTTCCAAATATTGACAACTTCCCCGATTGAAATGTCAAAATATCCATCAGTCAATACTCGTATTTCTTCTGCTTTTTCAATAAGATGATATAGCTCTTCATCAATTTCTATCACTTGATTATTTTTTTGATTGATCGTATATATATTCTCTAAGAACAAAGAATCTTCACTAAGCGGTTCGTAGTTTGTTGATAATTCGTGATATGTTTTATAAATATCTTGGATAACAACCTCATATTCATCTGCCGTTTTTTGATCTTGTGCGTATACGCTAATACTAATATACGTATCCATATATTCAAAAAAACTAATTGAAAACATGCTGCCTGGTTTCGTACATGCAGATAGTATCAATATGCTTATTATAAAAATAAATCCTAAAGCCATTTTTTTCATTAATCATACCTCAAATAAAACACTAGATTTATTATATCATATCAAAGATTAAAGAAAAGGACATAACGATGTCCTAAATCTTAACTTTATTGTATGTTCCATCCGGATTTGGATGATCTTTTAAATACTCCAATATAGGATTAAAGTTCTTATCAACTTTACCGGGTTTACATTTGCTTAAGTTGCTAATTTCTCCCTTGAGGATACCAACGGCAAACGCTCTACATCCAGGAGTTCCGCATGCACCGCAATTATATTTGGGAAGCAATTCTTCGATATCATCAATTCTTGGATCTTCAACGACTGCTAAATATTTATTAGCTAAGGATAAAATAACGCCTAACAAAATTCCTAATAAGCCTAAAACAATGAGTGGATAAAGTATCTCTATCATAGTTTGACCTCCTTAAGAAATTCTAAGGTATCATTAAAATTACAACTTTTCGGACCATCACCGTGAGCACATGATTCACATGTTTGTGCTTCTAGATAAGCTTCTTTACAGCTTTCTGGTACTTTAACTTTATCATTTAAATACATTGTTCCTATATATAGTAGAATAAATCCACTAACGATTCCAATTAAAATTAGTAATTCCATTAGATGATACCTGCCAATCCCATAAATGCTAATGCCATTAACCCAGCAGTTACTAATGCAATAGGCATTCCTTTAAGTGCTTTAGGAACTGTAATTGCATTTAAACGTAGGCGTATAGCAGCAAATGTTATGATAATTAAAGCATAACCCAAACCTGAACCCAATGCAAATGTTAAGGCTTCAATATATGTTTGAGGTGTGGCTACATTTGTTAATGCAACACCTAATACAGCACAATTACTTGCAATTAGTGGAAGATAAACACCTAAAGACTTATATAAACCTTCGCTAAATCGCTTAATAATTAATTCAGTTAATTGTACAAGTGAAGCAATAACTAAAATAAACGCAATCGTATCAATATACTTGATGTTTAAAGGTACTAAAACATAATGATAGAGTGGGTAAGTAATAATTGCGGCCAATAAGGTAACAACAATAACTGCAAATCCCATTCCAACAACGGACTTCATCTTTGTAGAGACTCCGAAGAATGAACATAATCCTAAAAACTGCATTAAAACAATATTGTTAATAAGCATTGCTGAAATTAATATCGCTAATAAGTTCATTATTTCTTAGCCCCCTTTCTTTGACGGAAGGCGGTAATTCCCGCTAATAAGAATCCAATCACAAGGAATGCTCCCGGAGGTTGAACTAAAATTGAAAATGCGTATTCCCCTAATCCTAAATTTTGAAAAACTGTATGTTCGAATCCAAGAGGTAATGTTTTTCCTAAAACAATTACTCCTGTTCCAAAAAATTCTCTAACAAACCCAATAACAGATAATGCAAGTCCGAATCCTAATGCAACTCCAAGTCCATCTAGAGCGGAGCGAACAACATTATTCTTAGATGCAAATGATTCAGCTCTACCAAGAATAATACAGTTAACGGTAATCAACGCAATGAAGACACCCAATTCTTTTGCTAAGTCTGGTGCAAATGCATCAACAAGCATCTTAAGAACTGTAACTTCAGTTGCAATAATAATCACATATATAGGAATACGTACAGCATTAGGAACTAGATGTCGTATTGCTGACACCGTGACATTCGTCAACGTTAAAACTAAGACAACTAAAATACTCATCCCAAACGCGCCTTCAAACGTTGCTGTAACGGCCAACGCTGGGCACAAACCTAACACCATAACAAATAATCCGTTTTCTTTGAGAATGCCTTTAGTGAATGTTTCCCAAAGTGATGGTTCTTTTTCTTCTACCTTTTTCTTTTTAGCAGGCACTTTTTTTACTTCTGTCATCCTTTAGTCACCTCACTTAAACTCAATGTTGTATTGAGATATTCATTAATCGCCATAGAAACCAAGCTATTAATACTACCTGTGCTCATTGATGCAGTCGCGCCAGCTTCTAGGTCTTCGACATTTACAACCGGAATAGATATTAATTCATTTATATTAAATCCTTGATAATATTCATTTATGTAATCTTGAATAGCTACATTATAAACTGATGTCTGACGTAGCTCAACAATTTGGACATAAGCCTTATCATTTAAATCAATCCCCACAAGAAGCTCAATATGACCAAAGTCATCTGCGGGTGATTCTATGAAACCATTTCTTGCGAATACATGATAAACAACTCCAATTTTATCGCCTTTCAAATCATAAACATTTTGAACTGTATGAAGATTTTCATAATGACCAGTAATAGGAATATCATTTATAATCACTTCATCATCAAGTTTAACAACTTCTCCAAATAGTCTATCTTTTGGCTCTAGCGGTATAACAGTTGAATAAACCAATATAAAGGCTAATCCTGCTATAAGTAAAATAAATGTGTTTATCACTAAATAAAGATTTTGTTTACTCATTGGAAAACACCTCCCAATGCAGTAAGTAAGCTATCAATCAAAGTTCTTGAATTAGATGCTCCAGCAGCTAAATCTTCATCTCCACTGAAGGACTGAATATTGCTACCAACGATAGAATGTACATAAGTTACATTCTTACCTAAAAATTGACTTGTTGTAGTATGCCCAAATTCTTCTTTAGGTAAATCAATACCTAGGATAGTCCCGTCGGTACTTAATCCTGTATAGACATGAATTGTTCCTATATGACCCTCAAATCCATCATAAACTCCTTCTCCGCTCATATGGAAGAAATATCCAACAACTTGATTGCTTGCATCTTTAACAATATGTTTAGATAATACTAAATTTGTTGGAACAAACGTATTATCAACTTCCATCGTATAATGCATACCAAACCAAGCATCATAAGGTAATTCTGGCGCAACCACTGTATTTGCATGAGCAACAGCAATATCAGCAAGCATAGCCTGAACAGTATCTAAACTATATGTAGCCCCACTAGATAAATCACCACTGGGTTCAAGTTCATCAATAGATGCACCTACATATAATGCTAAATTATCTTTTGTACCACTAACATTTAAAGATTGATTAATTTCAATAAAATAAGCCCCAAGTATTGTTCCTGAAGAATCAACACTCACTACGATGCGCATATAGCCAAATTTATTTGACGAATACGCTTCATATATATATCCAATCGTTTGTCCATCTTCATTCTTCCCAATAACTTTACTTATGATTGTCGCAGGATCACCTTCAACACTCACTTCATCAAAATCATCAAGTTCTGGTAAAACGATATTATATGCTTCTATTTTCGCATTATCAATATTATCTTGAATACGTTGAGCGGTAGCTGCATTAACCCCTCCAATTGCTAAACCACACACAATAGAAACCATGGCTAGAACAAATGTATAATGAAATAATGGGCTTTCAAATAATTTTTTCATTAAACAGCACCTCCAACACCAAAGTAAACAACCAAGCCCATAAGAACTAGGATGACTACGTAACTAATGACAAATCTAGGTTTTATAATATTTGATGACCATTTTGGATAATCAATTAATGGAACAAACATATTTGCAAACAATAAACCTGCCGCAACACCTTCTGCATATGCTCCAAATGTACGAATCAAAACGATAAGTGAACCAATTAATAATCCATAGATCCAACGACCTGGTCTAGTTAACGGAGCAGTAACCGGATCTGTAACCATGAAGGTCAACCCAAATAACAATCCACCTGAAAAAATATTATATAATAAAAACTCAAACCATTGCGTAGGGTATAATTTTAATCCAATTATTGTGATTAAAGCTATAAACGTAAGCGCAGTTGATAAAACGATTCTATAATCGACAGTTCTTCTAATCAATAAATAGATTAATCCAATCAAAATAGCGATTGCACTGATCTCACCCATCGTACCTGGAATATTTCCTGTAAATAAATCTAAAATTGGATAACTATTTAATACTGAAGGAAATCCCATACCACTTTTAAGTGCAGTTAGTGGGGTTGCTCCAGCAATCATATCTACTCCAACATAGACTCCAGCAAACATGCCAGTTAATGCTAGAGATACAAATCTTCTACCTGCAGCAGCAACATTAAAGATATTACCGCCTAATCCACCAAACATCATCTTAACAACAACGATGGCAAAAATAGCACCTATAGCTACAGCATAAACAGGAAGTTTAGATGGCATAAGCATTGCATAGATAACAGCACTTACTGCTGGTGCAGTAATGTTATTAATGGTATATCCACTATATCTTGATTTTAATTTCTCTTTAAATGTTTTATCTGTCTTCTTTACCTTATGCGTCATACCAATAATTAATGCTTCAAAACCAATCATTAAAATTAATGAAACGAGAAGTCTAACAATCGCATCCCATCCAAATCGATAAATTGAAAATATAACAACAGGTAATAATGCAATGAGGACATCAATCATCATGCGTTTGGTACTGACTTGCTTACGAACATAGGGGCTCGTTTGTTTGATTGCTTGCATATTTTATCCTCCTATTTATTAGCAAAGCGTTTGCCTAAACGCATATACTCTGTTAAATGAATTTTTGATGGACATACGAATGAACATAATCCACATTCAATACACTTATTAACTCCTAACATCTTTAATGTCTCTTTATCCCTTGTCTTATAAGCATTCATAATTTGTGTTGGTTGAATGGATACTGGACACGAATAGACACATGCAGCACAATGGATACAAGGTTCCTCAACTTCGAGTTCCTCATTTAAAACAATTAAGCTTGTTGACGTATGAGTCATAACAATATCATCACGTGTTACATTGGTTCCCATCATTGGTCCACCCAATATTAACACTTTTGGAATTTCAATATCTTTATAACCACCAGCAAGTTCTATTAAATCTGGAACCTGTGTTCCAATTCTTGCTCTAAAGCTTGAATTGCTAACACCATTACCACTAATCGTAAAGAGTCTTTCTAGAACAGGGAGTCTCTTCTTAACAGCGTTATATATGCTTTGTAATGTGGAAACATTGAAGTTTAGGACACCATATTTAGATAATAGTTCGCCTTGAGGTATATTAATACCAATTGCGTTCTTTATCATTTCAAGTTCCCAACCTTGTGGGTAATAATTCCCAACTAATGCAACCTTGATATCATATTGGGTAAATTGTTTTAAACTGAAATTCAATCTTTCTGCTATTTCAGTATATTTCTTTTTAATTGCGATAATTCCTTTTGGAGCACCACTTGCTTTCATGGCATAAATTAACCCTTCAATAACTTCATGGGGTTGATTCATCATCAAACTATAATCTGCTATCAAATAAGGTTCACATTCAACTCCATTAGCAATTACAACATTGATTGGATCTTTTGAAATCAGTTTAATATAGGATGGGAAAGCACTTCCGCCTAATCCAACTAACCCAGCATCTTTAACGATTGTAACAAAATCATCTTTTGTTAGTGCCTCAATTTCAGCATCCGTTCTATCTTTAATGGATGAATGTAAATTATATTTCTTATCGTTTTTGACAATTAAACAGTCAACAACTTTACCACTTTGATCAATACGTTTCTCATGACCAACAACTTCACCACTAACTGTAGCGTGCATCGGTTGTTCAAAAAATGCACCTTTTCTTGTTCCTATGACTTCACCGATCTTTACGAATTGTCCACCTCTAACGCAAGTTTCCCCTTCAGGGCAACGAGCACTTGTAACTGGGTAGTAAAGATAGTTTGCATCTAGATAATGTAAGATTGGCAATTTTTTAAGTTCTTTTTTGCCATCTGGAATATATTTTGTCTTTGCAATCATCTTTTATACTCCCTTCGTGTATAGTGGAAATTTTCTCGTGAGTTTAATAACCTTATTTTTTATTTCTTTCAATTTTAGTTCATCTTTATAATTCGCTAAAGCTTCATCTATAAGTTCAGCTACAATTAACATTTCTGCTTCTTTGAATCCTCTTGTTGTCGCAGCAGGTGTTCCTAAACGAATACCACTTGCATATGCGGGTTTCTCTTTATCGAATGGTACACCATTTTTATTGCATGTAATATTGATACTATGAAGAATACTTTCAGCATCTTTACCTGTAATACCATATCGGCCTTTGACATCGATGAGCATAAGATGATTATCTGTGCCACCGCTAATCACGCGAAATCCACGCTTCGTCATTTCATCAGATAAAACTTTGGCGTTCTTAACAACCTGTTTTTGATATTCAACAAACTCATCAGACAACGCTTCTTTAAAAGAAACTGCCTTAGCTGCTATCACATGCATTAACGGTCCGCCTTGAACGCCTGGAAAAACAGCTCTATTTATTTTTTTAGCAACATCTTCATCATTAGTTAAGATAATTCCACCACGTGGACCCCTTAAGGTCTTATGTGTCGTTGATGAAACAACATGGGCATATTCCATTGGAGAAGGATGAACACCAGCAGCAACTAAACCTGCAATATGTGCCATATCAACAAGAAGATAAGCTCCAACTTCATCAGCAATCTCTCTGAATTTCTTAAAATCAATAATTCTAGAATAAGCACTTGCTCCAGCAATAATCAATTGTGGTTTTACTTCTTTGGCAATTCTAAGCACTTCATTATAGTCAATCATTTCAGTTTTTTCATCAACACCATAAAAGGATGCTTGATAAAACTTCCCTGAAAAATTCAAACGAAAACCATGCGTAAGGTGCCCGCCTTCACTTAAAGACATTCCTAAAATCGCATCTCCCGGTTTGATTAATGCTTGATAAACCGCCATATTTGCTTGTGATCCGGAATGTGGTTGAACATTCGCAAACTTAGCATTAAATAATTTTTTTACTCTTTCAATCGCTAATGTTTCAATTTCATCAACGAATTCACATCCACCGTAATACCTTTTTTTCGGATATCCTTCAGCATACTTATTGGTTAGAATAGATCCCTGTGCTTGAAGCACAGCATCTGAGACAAAGTTCTCTGATGCAATCAATTCAATATGTTGTTCCTGTCTGTTTTTTTCCTTAAGAATAATTTCTTCAATCATAGGATCGGTTTTTTTAAGGTTCATACTATCCTCCTGGATAAATCTTCATATTATTATAACACAATAAAACCCGAGTTAAAAGACAAAACCTATCGAATAAAGTCTTGTTTTCAGCAAATTTTAATCGTAATTCTATCCACTTTATAATAAGTATTTT
>Ga0307992_1001077_pt1 | contig 16428 bp, 13 predicted proteins | sample EllFjometagen133_FD_203162 | JGI IMG/M metagenome (GOLD analysis project Ga0307992, IMG submission 203162) | Marine microbial communities from Ellis Fjord, Antarctic Ocean - #133 | ecosystem: Environmental > Aquatic > Marine > Unclassified | place: Southern Ocean | collected 2014-10-08
TACTTAAGATGGACTGTGAAGTTCATATGGGCGCTGTTGATATTGAAAAACAAAGTTTAAATGTTTATAGAATGGAACTTCTAGGATGTAAGGTAGTTTATGTTGAAGATGGCTTAAAGACATTAAAAGAAGCCGTTGATAGTGCTCTTACAAAATGGAGTACTGAATTAGAAGATACGTATTACTTAATAGGGTCTGTTGTTGGACCACATCCATACCCAATGATGGTAAGAGATTTCCAAAAGGTCATTGGAAAAGAAATCAAAGAACAAATCTTAAACAAAGAAGGAAGACTTCCTGATGTTGTTATTGCTTGTGTTGGTGGAGGCTCAAATGCGATGGGCGCATTTTATGAATTCATTAATGATTCATCTGTTAGATTGATCGGCGCAGAAGCAGGCGGAAAAGGATTAAATAATATTGGTGATCATGCAGCAACGATGACTTTAGGTGTTGAAGGTGTCATCCACGGGATGAATACTTTAGTACTTTTAGATGAAGATGGGAAAATAGCGCCTGTTTATTCTCTTTCTGCGGGTTTAGATTATCCTGGTATTGGACCTGAACATGCCTATCTAAAAGATATTAACCGCGTAGAATATGAATATATCACCGATGAAGAAGCAGTATCTGCATTTGAATATTTATGCAAAATGGAAGGCATCATCCCAGCCATTGAAAGTGCTCATGCAGTTGCATTAGCAATTAAGCTTGCTCCTACATTAGATAAAGATAAGATCTTAGTCATCAATTTATCTGGTCGTGGTGATAAAGATGTGAAACAAATTGCTAGATATCGTGGACTTCATCTCGTAGATTAAATATTAATAAAGTAAAAATATAAATCCTTTTCTATCATAAATAGAGGAGGTTTTTTTATGTATCTCATAAGAGAAATGCCAAAAGAAGAAAGACCTAGAGAAAGATTGATAGAATATGGAGTATCCGCTTTATCAAATGAGGAATTGCTTGCCATCTTATTAAGAACAGGAAGAAAGGATTTATCTGTATTAGAATTATCTAAAAATGTTTTATATCATTTAGAGAGTTTAGAAGATTTGAAGAGAATTACATATCATGAACTTCTATTGATTAAAGGGATCAAAGAGGCAAAGGCAACTACGATTATTGCGGCAATAGAACTAGGAAAAAGATTATCTGCGCTTCATCAAGGAAAAAAGACTAAAATTACATCACCAGTTGATGTCTATCATCTGATGCATCATGATTTATCTCATTTAGATCAAGAGCACTTTATCTGTTTATATTTAAATACAAAAAGTGAATTGATTAAGAAAGAGACGATTTTCATTGGAACAATCAATCAAACATTGATTCATCCAAGAGAAATTTATAGACGTGCAATCAAATTATCAGCAGCAGCAATCATCTTTGTCCATAACCATCCTTCTGGTGACTCAACACCAAGTAAAGCCGATTATCAATCAACTTCATCTTTAATGGAATCAAGTGATATCATTGGGATTGATTTAATCGACCATATCGTGATAGGCAATCATGAATTTTATAGTTTAAAAGAACATAAGAAAACAAAATTTTAAGTGCTTTTATGCTATAATTTATATTAAGGAAGTGATTATCATGAAGAAAAGAGATTCTACCAAACTATTTTGGTATTTAATTGCTATAGGATTTGTGGTTTTGTTTATCTTAATCTTATTAAGCAGCATCTTAGATGTTGGAGATCGCTTGCGTTCTATCCATCCATATGTGGAATACGGATTTTATGGACTTTCAGCAATTTTAGTTTATCTCTTAATTCTTAGACCTCTTAATATCATCATGTTTTCACCATCTTTTTCTGTTGAGACAACGCTTGATGAAGCGACAAGAAAAAATCACTTAGTCTATAAGAGAGTTGCTAAAAGACTCATTGCCTTAGATACTTTCCCTCCTGAAGAAGAAAAGAAATTGCTAGCTGCAATGGGAAGTTCTATCTTACTTAGAGAAGCACTTAATGAAACATTTAACAAGCACATTAAAAAACAGATGAATGCAGTCATTAGAAGGAATGCTAAAACAGTTATGATATCCACGGCTATTTCGCAAAATGGTCGACTCGATTTTTTCACAGTTGTAGCTGTTAATCTAAAAATGATTAAAGAACTCGTTGTGATGTGTGGATTTAGACCATCATTTAAGAATTTATCAAAGTTAACAGTCAATGTATTTACAACAGCATTAATTGCTGAAGGCCTAGAGAATATGGACATTACTGAACTCATGCCTACATCAACTGTGAATGCGATTGGTGATATTCCATTTATTAAGCCACTTGTATCCTCTGTAGCACAAGGCATGTCTAATGGATTATTAACATTACGAATTGGGATTGTCACACGCAAATTCCTATTTAGTGATGCTAAAGAAATAACCAAAGAAGAAATAAGAAGAACAGCACTATTAGAAGCTGCTGGTATGATGCCACAAGTGATGGCAGACGCCTTTATGATGTTGCCAAAAAGAATCGCTGCGCTCTTTAAAAAACCTCAACCAAAAGAAAAAAAATCTAAAACAAATACACAAAGTGCTTAATTGCACTTTTTCTTTATAAAGAAAGTATGGGAAATAATGTATTTTGTTGTTGCTTATATTGCAAATATTAGGTAAAATAGAATAAATGGGGAAATGAAGCCCCTACAAAAAAAAAGAGGAGAAAAAGATGAAAAAAATTATTACATTACTTTTTGTTATTGCATTATTTTCAGTACTTGTAGGATGTGAAGCTAAAGAAACATTTGACATTGCTCTAGTTACTGATGTTGGTACAGTTACCGATAAATCATTTAATCAAGGTGCTTGGGAAGGCGTATTACAGTTTGCTGATGAATTTGAAGTCTCTAGACAATACATTCAACCTGCTAATCAAACAACTGATGAATACGTGAAGAGTATTGATCAAGCTGTGGAAGATGGAGCTAAAGTAGTCGTTACACCAGGTTACTTTTTCGAAAATGCAGTTTGGATTTCACAAACTAAACATCCAGACGTACTATTTATTATTTTAGATAGTTCACCAAGTAATGTCACTAACTGGGATACAGGAGAAACATTAGATGGCGAAAATTTCTTTACTGATCCTACAAAAGGTGATTTCACTCAAGGAGATAACGTTTTAAGTATTTTCTACACTGAGCATGAAACAGGATTCTTAGCTGGCTATGCTGCTGTTTATGATGGCATGACTGAACTTGGATTCATGGGTGGTAAAGCTGTTCCTGCAGTTGTTCGTTTCGGTTATGGTTTCATCCAAGGCGCTAATTACGCTGCTACTGAAATGGAATTAGATGATGGTGCTATTAACATGCAATATAATTATCTTGGAGGATTTGGTCCAGATACTACATTCCAAGCTAAAGCTGCTTCATGGTATCAACAAGGCACTGAAGTAATCTTTGCTGCTGCTGGTGGTGCTGGTGGATCTGTATTCGCTGCTGCACAACAAGAAGGCGGAAAAACAATTGGTGTTGACGTAGACCAAAGAGCTGAATCTACTACAATTATCACATCTGCAATGAAAGAATTAGCTCCTTCAGTTTATGAATCATTAAAAGCTTGGAATAACGATGAATTCCCAGGTGGAGAAGTTCAAGTTTATAATGCAGCAAACGAAGGTGTTAAATTAGCTGATGATTTTGACAGATTTGATACATTTAATAAGGCTGCTTATGATATTATCTTAGGCAAAATTGTTGATGGTATAGTTGTTGTTGATGACGAAGATACTTTAGGCGCAGTTGCATTTGCAGCTACTTATACGAAGATTACATTCGATTATCAAGCTTAACGTTTTAAAAAGGGAAGAAATTTTTCTTCCCTTTTTTTTTATTATAATATATAATAAGCATATATCAGATTAGCGAAGAGGTGCACAAATGGAGTATATTATTGAAATGCTCAATATAACTAAAAAATTTCCAGGCGTTATTGCAAATGATAATGTTACCTTGCAATTAAGAAAAGGTGAAATCCTGGCATTACTCGGAGAAAATGGTGCTGGCAAAAGCACACTAATGAGTGTGCTTTTTGGTTTATATCAAGCAGAAGAAGGAACCATTAAAGTTAATGGAAAAGAAGTTAGAATTGAAAGTGCAAATGATGCTAATAATTTAAGCATCGGTATGGTACATCAACACTTTAAACTTGTTCATAATTTTACGGTTGCTGAAAATATTTTTCTTGGCATGGAAGATACAAAATACGGTTTTATCAAAATGGAAGATGCAATTAGACGCATAGAAGAGTTAAGTAATCGTTATAAATTAAAAATTGATCCTTATGCGAAAATTGAAGATATTACAGTGGGGATGCAACAACGTGTTGAAATCTTAAAGATGCTTTATCGAAATGCTGAAATTCTTATTTTTGATGAACCAACTGCAGTTTTAACTCCTCAGGAAATAGATGAATTGATGAAGATCATGAAGAATTTAATTAAAGAGGGAAAATCAATTATCTTAATCACGCATAAACTAAACGAAATTAAAGCAGTCGCTGATCGTTGTAGTGTACTTAGAAAAGGAAAATATATCGGTACAGTTGATGTTAAAAATACATCACTCGAACAATTAGCTGAAATGATGGTTGGAAGAAAGATTAGTTTTGTGATTGATAAACCTGAGCAAAAACTTGGAGATACAGTTCTTCAAGTCGAAAACTTAACCGTTTTAGGTAGTCATTCTCATAAACCACAAGTCAAAAATACGAGTTTTAAGGTGAAACAAGGGGAAATCTTGTGTATTGCTGGAATTGAAGGAAATGGGCAAACTTATTTAATTGAAGCAATAACTGGACTTATTCCCATTCATGAAGGCAAGATTTTATTAAATGGTGATGATATTACCTATAAATCAATTCGAAATAAGACATTAGGCGGAATGGGTCATATTCCAGCAGATCGTCATAAGCACGGTCTAATCCTTGATTTTACACTTGCAGAAAATCTTGTCTTGCAATCATATTTTAAAACTGAATTTCAAACATACGGATTTTTGAAATTTGATGAAATCAAAGAACATGGGAAAAAACTTATTAAAAAGTTCGATATCCGAAGTGGGCAAGGTGTCATGACACCAGCTAGAAGTATGAGTGGTGGAAACCAACAAAAAGCAATTGTTGCTAGGGAGCTTGATCGTAATCCTGACTTAATGATTGCTGTAACTCCAACACGTGGATTGGATGTAGGTGCAATTGAATATATACATAAACAATTGATAGAACTCAGAAATCAAGGAAAGGCTGTTTTATTGATTTCACTTGAATTAGATGAAGTTCTAAACGTTGCAGATCGTATTATGGTCATTTATGAAGGTGAACTGGTAGCTGAAGTAGATCCTAAAACAACAACTGAAAATGAATTGGGTCTTTTCATGTCTGGTTCTAAAAGAGGTATTTTATCATGATGAATAAATTTAAAGATATCATAAAGAAATTTATGATTAGTATTTCTAATATCCTTTTTAAACCTTTTCGTAATATTGGTTTTTTAGCTTCAGTACTCGCAATTCTATCCGGTATACTTGTTGGATTCTTTATTATGCTCATAGTAAATCCTCCATATGCTGGTGGAGGTCTAGCGACGATTTTATTTGGTGGTTTTAGTAAGGGTCTTACAGGTATAGGTGATGTATTGATCTATGCTGCTCCACTACTCTTGGCAGGATTAAGTGTTGGATTTGCATTCAAGACTGGTTTATTTAACATAGGTGTTTCTGGTCAAATGGCATTTGGTGCATTTCTAGCTATATTTGTCGGTGTCAAATGGACATTTCTAGGGGATTTCCAATGGGCCGTAGCTGTTTTAGCTGCAATACTTGGTGGAGCGTTATGGGGATTAGTTCCAGGTCTATTAAAGGCATTATTTAACGTGCATGAAGTGGTTTCAACTATTATGATGAACTGGATTGCAGTATATGGTGCTTTCGTTGCTTACGCAGCAGCCAATTTAATTGGAAGTACAACACAAAATGCACAAAAAGTTATACGTACAGGAGCACTTCCTACGTGGGGACTTGATTCTCTCTTTAATAGTAATACGATTGATATTGGAATTATACTTGCTGTAATTGCTGCAATTATTATTCATATCGTTTTAAATAAAACTACGTTTGGTTTTGAACTTAAAGCAGTTGGGTTAAATAAAGATTCCGCAAAATATGCTGGAATTAATTCAAAACGAAGCATTATTTTATCGATGGTCATTGCAGGTGCGTTATCAGGATTAGCTGCGGCTACCCTTTATTTAAATGTGACAGGTGCAACCTACAAAATTGAGACTTATCCAATCTCACAAGGATTTGAAGGGATTGCAGTAGCACTTCTTGCATATTCAGGTCCACTTCCCATTATTGCATCTTCAATATTCTTTGCTTGGTTAAAAGTTGGGGGAGATCAATTAAGTGGTTGGGGATATGACCCGAACATTATTGGTGTTATTATATCCGCTATTGTTTATTTTAGTGCACTTGGTTTTGTTTTTAGAAAAGTCATTAAAAAAATCTTCAAGAAACAATTCGGAGGTGAAATTCTATGAAAAAACTAATGAACACAATCAAGGATTTCTTCAGTTTTATCCATCAAAAACTTACTCAAAATAAAGTACTTTTTATTGATGGTAATTCAGTAAAAGTACTTAATCGAAATGTCAACCCAAGATTGTTTAAAATCGTTTCTATTTTATTAATTGTAATCATAGTTTATTTGTTCTTATATATTTTTGGGTCAGCAAGTCTATTCTTTGTTTTAAGAAGAAGTATTTATGTCATTGTTCCACTGATTTTAGTCGCTTTTGGTGGATTATATTCAGAACGAAGTGGGATTGTTAATATTGCACTAGAAGGAATGATGGTATTTGGAGCTTTCATTGGTATTATGTTTATTGTTAAATTTGAAGATAGCTCTATTAACAGTCAAGTTGTATATTTATTAGGTATATTGGTTGCAGGGATAGCTGGAATGCTCTTTAGTTTGATTCATGCTTTTGCATCAATCAATATGAAAGCTAATCAAATCATTAGTGGTACAGCCCTCAATTTACTAGCTCCAGCTTTTGCACTCTTTGTTATTAAGCTTATATATGGTGGTGAAAATATTCTATTTAGAGATAACTATTTCGTTCGTGAAATGGGATTCTTAACTAAAATACCTGTTTTAGGTCCAATTTTCTTTGAAAAAGGATATTATTCAACATTTTATACAATCATTATCATCTTAATTGCAGGAATTTTCTTGTATAAGACAAGAATTGGCCTAAGACTACGTGCGTGTGGTGAACACCCACATGCAGCAGATGCTGCAGGTATCAATGTTGCTAAGATGCGTTATTTTGGTGTCATGATATCAGGTTTACTTGCTGGTATTGGTGGACTTTTATTAGTTGTTCCTCTCGATGTCGCTTTTAGAGCTACAGCGTCTGGTTATGGGTTCTTAGCACTAGCTGTATTAATTAGCGGACAGTGGAAACCATTTAGAATCATCGTAGTTGCTGTATTCTTTGGATTCATGCTTAATTTATCTGGTGCATATCAATCTATCAATTTCTTAAGAGATGCAGGTTTACCTGATAAAGTGTACTCAATGCTTCCATTTGTTCTAACGTTATTTGTTTTAGCATTTACATCAAAAACATCTCAAGCACCTCGTGCATCAGGAGAACCATACGATCCAGGAAAACGATAAAAACATATTTGAAACAAAAAGGAGCAAATTTTTGCTCCTTTTTTTGTTTATCTAATCATTTGAATTTAATTACCATAAATGATGAACTGAAGGTTTAATATACTTATCATATATCGCTTCAACACCATCCATCTGCTCTTGAGTAAGTGGTGGAAGTGATGCAGCAGAAGTATTCCATAAAACTTGCTCAGCTCTACTTGCACCTGGAATAACGGTACTGACTTCATCAAACATCAAGATCCATCTTAAAGCAATCGGTGCTAAATTTTCAGTATTAAATAATTTCTTTAATTCATTAACTGCTTTTAAGCCTAAATGATAATCAACTCCAGAGAAAGTTTCACCTTTATCAAATGCTTCACCATTACGATTAAATGTTCTGTGATCGTTAGGATTAAAGACCGTCTTTTCATGATACTTACCAGTTAGTAAACCGCTTGCTAAAGGGACTCTTACAATAATACCTACGTTATTTTCTTTAGCTTTAGCAAAGAATTCTAATGATGGTTTTAATCTAAACATGTTAAAGATAATCTCGATTGCTTCAACGCCTTTATGATTCATAGCAAGCATTGCTTCTTCAACGGTTTCAACACTGACGCCATAATGCTTAATCTGTCCTTCTTTAACCAATTGATCCAGCACATCAAACGCGCGATTTTCTTTATATAAATCAGTTGGTGGACAATGAAGTAAAACCATATCTAACGCTTTCACATTCATATTATTTCTTGAATCATCTACGAACTTTCTAATACTTTGTTCAGTGTACAATTCATTTTTTTGTTCTGGTAATCTTCGTCCAACCTTTGTGATTACAAATGGATGATAGTTTTTTTCTTTTGTATACTCACCAATTGTTTTTTCACTTAAACCATCTTGATAGACATCAGCAGTATCAAGACAAATAATCTTTTGACTTTGTGCCACATCTAAGATATTAAATGCTTCTTCACGTGAGAAAGGCATACCCCAGGTACTGCCTAATTGCCATGTACCTAGTGAAATCTCTGATACCTCAATATTCGTTTTGCCTAGTTTTCTTAATTTCATAACTAACACCATCCTTTATATTTTCACCCTTATTATATCACTACGAAGGCTGATTTACTTATCTAACACACATATCTATTTGCATATAAAAAATTGATTACTGTATAGATTAAATTCAATAACACATTAAAGTCAATGACCTACAAAAATAAAAAAATTATTATTGTTGACTTTTTGGCCTAACTACGTTAAAATATCTATGTTGTACCACATAAAACAGGTCATAAATGCTAAAAAGCTACCTTAAATAGTGAGTCTTCAGAAAATAAGGAGGTGTAGCAACATGTATGCAGTTATAAAAACTGGCGGTAAACAAGTTCGCGTGAGCGAAGGTCAAGAAATCTATATTGAGAAATTAGATGTAGAAGAAGGCGAAACATTTGAGTTTACTGAAGTCTTGTCGTTGGGTGGAGAAAAAACCGTTATCGGAACTCCAATCGTAGAAGGCGCTAAAGTGGTTGCCAAAGTATTAAAACACGGTCGTGGTCCTAAGATCATCGTATTTAAATACAAGGTTAGAAAAAATTACCGCAAAAAGCAAGGTCATAGACAAGCATATACAAAACTAGTGATTGAATCAATCGTCGCATAAAAGACATGATTAAATCAAAGTTTGTATATCAAAATGAAAAACTCAATCAAATTTTAGTAACAGGTCACGCTAATTATAAAAAAAGCGGTGAAGATATCATCTGTGCAGCGGTATCCGCAGCAACCCTCGTTACAGCAAATGCAATTGAGCACTTAGGGTTAAATCAAAAAATTGATTTGACAGTTGAAGAAGGATACTTCAAATTGACATTAAATGTCTTTGATTCCATTATCCAAGGATTAATGGAAAATTTGGAATATACCCTTAATGATCTACAAAGACAATATCCTAAATATATAAAAAACCAGAAGGAGGGATAACATGTTAAAATTAAATATACAGTTATTCGCATCGAAAAAAGGTACAGGTTCCACTCGTAATGGACGTGACTCAGCTTCTCAGCGTTTAGGTTCAAAATTAAGTGATGGTCAATTTGCTACTGCAGGTTCAATCATTTATAGACAAAGAGGAACTAAAATTCATCCGGGCTTAAATGTAATGCGCGGTGGAGATGACACATTATTCGCAACGGTAACCGGCACTGTGAAATATGAAAGAAAAGGCCGTGACCGCACGCAGGTATCAGTTTACGAAGGATAACCTAGTTATCCTTTTTTTTGTCAAAATGAGGTGTTATAAATGTTTGTCGATGAAATAGTAGTTCAAGTTTATGGTGGTCGTGGTGGAAACGGTATGGCTGCATATAGAAGAGAAAAATATGTTGAATTTGGCGGTCCATGGGGCGGTAATGGTGGTCATGGCGGTCACGTTATTTTTGTAGGCGACGAAGGTAAATCTACGTTGCTTGATTTAAGATACAAAAGACATATAAAAGCAAAACCAGGCGTCAATGGAGCATCAAAAGGGATGCATGGCGCTTGTGCTGAACATACATATGTTAGAGTTCCATTAGGAACGATTGTTTTTACAGAAGATAAATCAATTAAAATTGGTGAAATATTAACACAAGACCAGGAGCTTGTTGTTGCTCGTGGCGGTAAGGGTGGCCGAGGAAATATTGCGATGGCAACCTCTAGAAATTCATGCCCTGACTATGCAGAAAATGGAGACATGGGCCAAATTTTAAGAATTCATGTTGAATTGAAAGTCTTAGCTGATGTTGGATTAGTTGGGTATCCAAGTGTTGGAAAATCAACCTTTATATCCGTCGTATCCAATGCAAGACCTAAAATAGCAGAATATCCTTTTACAACATTACAACCTAATTTAGGCATGGTTATGGTAGGCGAAGAATCGTTTGTTTTAGCCGATCTACCTGGTTTGATTGAAAATGCGCATCAAGGTTTAGGATTAGGTATCAGGTTCCTTAAACACATTGAAAGATGCCGTGTATTCCTACATGTCCTTGATTTAACGAGAGAAGATCCATATGCTGATTACGTCAAGATCAATCATGAGCTTGAAATGTATAATGAAGCACTTTTAGATCGTCCTCAAATTATTGTTGCAAATAAAATTGATATGCCTGGAACTGATCTCATCTTGAAAAAACTAGAAAAACAAATCAAGTTACCCATTATATCAATATCAGCACTACAACAAAAAGATGTTGATAAACTCTTATATAAGATTTTAGAAACATTGCATGAAGCACCAAAAATTATCAAAGAAGAACAAAGCGAATTAACAAGAGATTATGTCTTTATAGATGAAGAACCTGCATTTATCATAACGAAGGTCGATGATGTATTCGAACTTACAGGTACCAAATTAAAAGTCCTTTTCGATCGTACAGACTTCACTAAAGATGAAGCTGTTAAGCGCTTTGCTAGACAACTGAGAAGCATGGGTGTTGATGATGCACTTCGTAAGGAAGGCGCAAAAAACAAAGATATTATACGTATTTTTGAATTTGAATTTGAATTTATAGAATAAGGACATTGTCCTTATTTTTTTTGCAAAAAAAAGGAAAGAAAATCTTTCCTTTAGTTTAAATGAAGCATTCGAATTTTAAAATTATGACTCTTTTTAAGAATTCTCGATTCTTTAGCAAATACACGATTTTGCGATTTACGCGTGCTATACATGTAACGCTTATGATGCGATAAAATGATCTTAAGTTCATATTCTCTTTTATTATTCATACGTTTTAAAGTTTTAATATGTTGTTTGGTTCTGTCTTCATCTGCCTTAATGGCTTTTGAAATAATCTGTTCATAATGATAAGTTTTTTGTTTAAGTAGTTCAACATTCTTTTCATGACTAAGCTGATATTTCGTAAGAAGTACTTGATTTTTATTTGAAACAGATTCTTCTTTTTCATGATAATTTTTCTCAGTGCTTTGTCTGCTACTGTCAATATGTTGAATTGTTTTTCTATCATCTTCTTCGAGTGTAGTTTTTTTATCCTGAAAGTCAGAATTATATTGTGCAGCAATAGATGTTTGGTTTTCATTTAATAATTTGATTTCAGAAATCTGTTTAACACTATTTGCTGTAATCTTTGTTTCAACTTGTTTTAGAACCACTTGCTCTGAATTCAGTTTTTTAATATATGCTATATTTTCAATACTTAGTTTTTTCTTTATTTTTTGTTTTTCTTGATTAAGCTGATTGTTTTTTTCATCAAGAAGCTTTTTCTGTTCTAGTTGATGATTATTAACTTGATTTTCATATGTTTGATTAAGCGAGACAATCAAAGAAGACATCGATTTTTTAAATCCTTTAATCATTTTCAGTTGTTCTTTTTCATTTTGATGATAGTACTTCAGCATCATATTCATAAATGATTGATGCGTATTGATTAATTGTCTTTCATATATATATAAGACTTTATTTATTTTCTTATCTTCAATAGCAAGAAATGCATCAGATACATAAACCTCATTTTGAAGATTTTCATAAAATTGTTGCACTGCATCAAAATACGTTTTTATGTCAAGAGCAGAAGACTGATAAATATCTTGGTTATTATTCAAATATCTGTAAAAAATGGATGCTTCTTGATGTTTTGCTTTTTCCAATAATTTTTCTGAATTTCTTTGTTTTGTTGATAATCTATTTATTTCTCTATCGACTTGCAGAATATCTTGATGTTTTGCATCGATTGCATGTTCGATACCTCTTAAATCTTTTCTAATATGTTTGATATCTTGTTCTTGACCAGATAATATTTTTTGAATCGTTTTTGAATTTGTAAATTTGCTGTGATCTTTTGAGTTATCTTTATTTTCCTCTTGATTGCCTTTTATAAGTTGATCGATAGACATTTGATGATGTTCTAATACACTTTGATTCATGAAAAAATGATCTTCAAGTTTTTTTATATCATTTTCAATATATGCTCTTCTTTGAGTAACTTTGTTAATTTCTTGTGTGAAATAGTTCATTGTGTCTTCATGTTTAAGCATATATTTATATCCAGTTAGATCTTCAATTTTTTTAATGTAATAATCTTGATCTGAAGCTTGAAATTGCTCAATCACTAAAATCAAAGATTGATAGAGTTCTATAGTTAGAAGACTTATTTGTTTAATCATATTCTTTAAGACTTCTGGATGTGATGGTAGGTGATAAAGATCGATCAATTGTATTTTGAGATTATGAATTAATCCATAATACATTCTAAGAAGATTCATGAAGTCTTCAGTTTGTTGTTGATTATAATCTAGTTCTATTTGATATGTTTTTAGGAAACGATTTGCTTTTTCATTGCTCATACGTTGTTGATTTTTATATTTGGCTTCACTAATAACAAATTCTCTTTTACGTTCTTCTTTTAATACATCATTTTTTATTGTTTCTAAAATATACTTGTTTTCTATAAGCATCAACTCGCGATCAGAGTCAATCACGATAAGTTCTTGCTCTAGTTCAAACTGAATCGCTTGAGATGCTTTATTTAATATAGCTTGATTAAGTTCAATTCTTAATTCCTGTTCAGTTAGAATGAAATTTCTTTTTATTTTTTCTTTTTCAAGTTCCAACTGAATACTGACGTTTAAGACTTGTGTATCAGCATTAAAAAGCACTTTTGATACTTCTTTACTAAGTTCCAATTGTAGTAAGTTGAGCTTGAGTTCAAATTCTAAAAGTGTTTCCTGAAATTTCACAAACGCTATTGCCTGATGAGCATCGTTTCCAAGCAAATTGAGTTCGCGTTCTTGTACTGCAGCAGCAATTGCTAATTGAAATTCTAAAGGTAACAAATCTTTATTATGATTAAGAAGAAGAACATCTTTATTAAAGATATAATTTGCTTTAGAAAGCTTAAGTTGTTGTTCTGATGCTGTTAGGTTGTGATGATAATTTAAATCAATTTTAGCAAATTCTTGTTTTTTCTCATACTCGTAGAGTGCTTTTTTAAGTCTCCACTCATTAATCTCTTTAAGATGCTTCGAGTCATGTTGAAAAAGAAGACGTTGTTGATCCCTCTGTTTTTCTAATATATCTTTGTTAGTTCTGATAATTTGTTTATTTAAATCATTATCAAAAGTGTTTAATGTGCGCGACAATGCTTTTGTATGATAATCTTTTTCTTTGTTATCTTCCATAGACTTCATTTCATCTCTCATTTTTCGAGATGTATCAAGTTTTTCTTTTTGGATGGATTCTCTATAGGCCGATAATTTACTGTTAAAAAGCGTTATTGCATCATTTGATTCATGAATAATACGCGCTTTTTTGGTTTCATAAGCGTTTTTTTGAATATCAAAGACTACATTAAGACTATTCATTTTTTCGCTATAGGCTTGTAATGATTTTTGTTGTTCGTCTTGGTATTCTTTTTTTAATCTCTCAATTGCTTTATTAATTGGTAGGAGCTTAGAGTCATACTCTTTATCAACAACTGCTAAAGCATGTTGATGTTTCTTTTTAATCTGATTTATTTTTTTATTGAGTTGGATACTCAACTGTGTATACGTATTTTTAATGATTAAATAGGTTTCATCATTATTATTATTCTCTATTAGACCTGCTTGTTTAACTTGTGTTACTTTTTCTTGATGATTTAAGTTTAATTCTTCTATTTTTTGATCTAATCCTTTAATTTTTTCTTCGAATGCAGCAGTAATAGCACCAACAGCATCTGCTTTTTCAGTTTCAATGGCAAATGTCGCTTGTTGATAAGTTTTTTTTGCTCCAACCATAATACGTTGAATCGCACTTAACTCGCGTTTATAACTCATTTCAACTTTAGCAAGTTCATCTATTGATTTTTGATTTGCCTGTAATATTTTTAAATCTATTTTTTCGAATTCTGCCTTTAAATTTCTATTAATTTCATGAGTTTTTTTAACTCTGATTTTTTGACTCTTTTCTACCTCAGCATGATTTTTATCTTCTAGAACTTTAATAGAGCGGTGGAAATTTTCAACACTTTGTGCATATATTTTATTAATACCTAAACTTTTTTGAAGTTGAATTGCCTTTAAATTTTGTTGATTTTTTTGAATTTTAGCAAGATATGGACTAATTTCGCGCAAAAGAACCACCAATTTTCTAGAAATTGGCAGATATTTCTTATCAACACTCAATTGTTGCTTTAAATCATTCTGAAATGATTTTAAATATTCAAACTTTTGAATAACTATCACATCCTAAAATAATTATAACATAATCATTGGTTATGATAGAAAAAACTTGTCAAAAATGGTATAATATTGGGAAACAATAAAAGGTATGGTGATTTAAGTGTATGCATATATTTATGGTAAGTTAACTGAGATTAAACCGAGTTACATTGTCATTGAAAACCATGGCATAGGATATTTGATTATTTCACCAAATCCATATAGTTATCATATCAATGATGAAGTAAAGATCTATACACATCATTATGTCCGTGAAGATATTGATAATCTATACGGCTTCATCAGCTTAGAAAGCAAAGAGCTTTTTATTCGCCTTATTGGTGTATCCGGCATTGGTCCAAAAAGTGCTTTAAGCATTTTAGCAACAGAACAGATACATGAAACAATTCTTGCTATTGAAGAAGGAAATGTTAAATATCTAATGAAATTCCCCGGTATTGGATTAAAGAGTGCTCAACAAATTATATTAGATCTAAAAGGTAAGCTTGTTGAAGATGAGGATGAATTAATTCCAACAGCCAAAAACGATGTTGAAGATGCACTTAATGCACTTGGATATTCAAAAACAGAAATTAGAAAAGTCATGAAAAAACTCGATCATGATCAAGCAGTTGAAGTGATGATCAAACAAGCATTACAAATGTTAATAAAGTAGGTGCTTTATGGATAAAGAACGTATTGTCACCGCGATGTCTATCAAAGAAGATGAAGATCAATCACTTCGTCCTCAATCATTAGATCAATATATTGGTCAAGAAGACATCAAGGAAATGCTCGATGTATATATTAAAGCTGCTCTTAAGAGAAAAGAAGCTTTGGATCACATCTTGCTTTATGGTCCTCCTGGATTAGGAAAAACAACTTTAGCTCAAATTATTGCAAATGAGCTTGGTGTACAAATAAAAATAACGAGTGGCCCAGCCATTGAACGAAGTGGTGATTTAGCTGCTGTTTTAAGTTCATTAAATCCTGGTGATGTCTTATTCATTGATGAGATTCACCGATTGCCTAGATTTGTTGAAGAAGTTCTTTATGCAGCCATGGAAGATTATGTTTTAGATATCGTTATTGGTAAAGATCATGATTCTAGATCAATTCGAATTGATTTGCCACCATTTACTTTGATTGGTGCAACAACCCGCTTTGGGGATTTATCCGCACCATTACGCGATCGTTTCGGTGTTGTATTTAGATTACCATATTATAATGTTGAAGACTTAAAAAAGATTGTAACAAGAACCTCTAAGGTCTATCAAACTGAAATTGAACTTGATGCAGTAAACTCACTCGCAATGAGATCAAGAGGCACACCTAGAATTGCCAATAGATTATTTAGAAGAGTTAGAGATTTTGCTGAAATCATCGGTGATGGCATCATCACCAATAAAATAACAAATCATGCTTTATCAAAGTTAGGTATTGATCATAACGGATTAGATCACACTGACTATAGATATCTACGAAGCATCGTCGAAAAATTTGGTGGTGGACCTGTTGGTGTTGAAACACTATCGGCGACCATCAGTGAAG
>Ga0307992_1001078_pt1 | contig 16426 bp, 19 predicted proteins | sample EllFjometagen133_FD_203162 | JGI IMG/M metagenome (GOLD analysis project Ga0307992, IMG submission 203162) | Marine microbial communities from Ellis Fjord, Antarctic Ocean - #133 | ecosystem: Environmental > Aquatic > Marine > Unclassified | place: Southern Ocean | collected 2014-10-08
CCAAAAGATAATAAAATTGAAAAAAAACGAATATATTTAAAAAACAAAAAGGATTAACATGGATGAAAAACTAAAAAACAGAAGAAGAGGAAAATCTTTTCTACTTTCAGTTTTGATTGTGGTTATAAGTTTGGTGGTCGGCATGATCGGAGGAGTTAGCGGAATTATTCTTCTCGGCGCCAACGACGGTGAATATGCGAAAAAGATAGGAATTGAGAATGTAGAGATACCCACGACCAGAACTGAAAAGATAATTGTAGAAGAGTCAAATGCGATAATTTCGGCAACTGAAAAAGTTTCGCCCTCTGTTGTCTCGGTAATCTCGAAGCAAGTTTATCAAGATGTATTTGGGCGAACCTTGGAAGCAAGCGGAGCCGGTACTGGTTTTATTATAACCTCAGATGGTTTAATAATTACTAACAAGCATGTGGTTTCGAGTGAAAATACGGAGTACACGGTGGTGATGGCAGATGGTAAGTCTTACGATGCCGAAGTTAAATCACGTGATCCTTTCAACGACTTAGCTGTTTTGAAAATTGACGCCAAAAACTTGCCAGTTGTAGAGCTTGGAGACTCTGATCAGTTAGATGTTGGCCAGTGGGTGGTAGCGGTTGGAAACGCTCTAGGACAATACAAAAACACAGTAACAGCAGGCATTATATCTGCTAAAAATAGAGATGTGGAAACGGCCGCAACAGCTTCTTTGGCCGCAGAGACTTTGTCTGATATGCTCCAAACGGATGCAGCTATTAATCCTGGAAACTCTGGCGGACCGCTGGTGAACCTTTTGGGACAGGTAGTGGGTATCAACACAGCGGTGGCCACTGATGCGCAGGGGATAGGGTTTGCAATACCGATTAATGTTGCGAAATCAGCGATTGACTCTATAAAAGATACAGGTAAAATTATAAGACCGTATTTGGGGGTACGCTATGTTGCAGTGACAAAAGATATTGCCGAACAGAACGACCTACCATATGAATACGGTGCGATAATAATTCGTGGCTCCGGTATTGGTCAAGTCGCAGTAGTTCCCGGTTCGCCTGCCGACAAAGCCGATCTTGAAGAAAATAATATTATATTGGAAGTTGACGGGGAGAGAATAGACGCTAATATTACACTCTTAGCCTTGATACAAAAATACTCAGTGGACGATGAAGTGGAGCTCAAGATCTATGACGATGGAGAAGAGAGATATATAAGAGTGACTTTGGAAGAGATGAAATAAATATTTGATAGAATATAAAAAAGGCCCTGAGCAATCGAGGGTCTTTTTTATATTTACTAAGAGTTTTTAAGTGGGTGGCTGACCGCAAGACGAGAGCGGTCAGCCGGGTGCTGTGGCGGTTACTGCTACTCAGTGGCGGCTGCATGGGCGACCTTCCTCTTTTCTGTCATCAACTTGTAATCAGTGTCTAGCCACCACTTTTCTTCGCGGTAGACTAAGCTGTGCTCAGCTTCCCCGCGACAGTACGCCAATGAATGGCTGATCTGATCAACTAAGCCATTACAACCAGCGACCGGGCACTTATCGGGAGGGGGATTGGCGAATGTAGTCATGAGCTGGTCAACCTCCTCGCCTTGTTTTTAACAGCTTTGCTCACTCCTTGTATAGCAGATAATAGATGTTAGGTCAATACTTTCAGCACTCTTTTCTTGTCTTCGAGGTCAGCAATTATCTTTATTTTCGAGTTCTTATATAGTTTTTTTGCATATATACTAATACTTTCAATATTTCGTGGGTCTGCTTCAATTAAAATCATACCATCGTCGTTGATACGAGTCAGTGCTTGTTTGAGGAAATTATTTATTATTTTTGTTCCGTTTTTATGCGCAAATATCGCATTAGTTGGCTCATACGATATTGGAATTTTCCAATGCTTTTTACTTTTAACTTTTAACTTTTTACTTAAAATGGGTACATAGGGGAGGTTGGCTATTATTAGATCATATTTTTTTGGCATTTTTGAGTTTGAGAAGAGATCGGAGAGGAAAAATCTAATTTTCTTATTTACTTTGTGATTTTTCGCATTTTTTCTTGCTACGTAGAGTGCTTTTTTGGAAATATCAGAAGCGTAGAAACTAGGCATTGGGATAGAGCTTCTTAGCTTCAAAGTTTCTAATGCTAAAGAAATAATAATATTTCCACTACCTGTTCCAATGTCCAGAATAGATAATTGTGGTTTTTCAGTATTGGGTAGTTTTTTACTTAATTCATAATTCTTAATTCGTAATTCCAGAAGCTGCATGGCAATTTCTACCAGCATTTCCGATTCCGGTCGGGGAACGAGAACATTTTTGTTAATATAAAAATCATAGCTGAAAAACTCTTTATGTTTTGTAATGTAGGCTATCGGTTCACCCTTTTTCCTGCGACGTATTAGCCTCCGAAACTTTGAATATGCAGAATTAGTTAATGGCTCATACGTGTGAGCCATTAGATATTCATGAGGTTTATTCAGCGTAAATTCAAGCAAAACTCTAGCATCAATTTCTGGGGTAGGGGAACCGGCTTGATCTAGCTCTTGAGCGCTTTTTTTGAGGATATTTTGAATATCCATGATTACTTACTAGCTTCGAGTTTGCGGTTTTTATCTTCTTCAACTAGTGCATCCATGATCGGGGCCATGTCGCCATTCATTATTTTCGGGAGATTGTGCCACGATTGATTTATTCTATGATCTGTAACTCTATCTTGTGGAAAGTTGTAAGTTCTAATTTTTTCAGACCTATCGCCTGAGCCGATTTGAGATCTTCTTTCATCTTTGCGTTCTTTGGCATTTTTTTCCTCTTCGGATGCCAATAAACGAGATCGTAAGATGCTCATTGCTTTGGCTCTGTTTTTGTGTTGGCTTTTTTCATCTTGGCAGGTGACTATAACTCCGGTGGGGATGTGGGTTACTCTTACAGCAGAATCTGTAGTATTTACACTCTGACCTCCTGGACCGCTTGAGCGGAAAACATCAACTCGGAGATCTTCGTTTTTTATCTCTATATCTTTCTCTTCTGCTTCTGGCAGAACGGCAACGGTTATAGTGGAGGTGTGAACCCTTCCCTGGGACTCTGTTTCTGGGACACGTTGTACTCTGTGGACTCCACTTTCATACTTTAGATATGCATAGACTTTTGCTCCGCTTATTCCACAAGCAACATATTTCAAACCATCGGTGGAGGTATTTTGCTGGGATAGAATGGAGGGTTTGAATCCTGCCGATTCTGCGTATTTTAAATATGCTCGAAAAAGTTCAGATGCAAAAAGCTCAGATTCATCTCCGCCAGCGGCTGGACGAATTTCGAGAATTACATCTTTGTTGTCGTTTGGGTCTTCTGGCACAAGGATGATCTCAATATCTTTCTCGAGAGCTTTGATTTGAGTATTTAGCTCCATTAGTTCAACTTCCGCCATCTCTGCTAATTCTTGGTCTTCACCTGCATCGATGATCTCTTGGTTTTCCTTAATATTTTTTTCAATATTAAAATACTTCTTGATAGTAGATACTTTGTCCTCCATGGTTGATTTCTGTTTGGAGAGAGTGGAGAGCTTCGTGGGGTCGGAAGCATTGTCGGGGTTCAATATCTCTTTTTCAAGTCGATTGTATTCGTCGAGAATAATTTGTAGTTTTTTGTTCATGTTGGTTTGATATTTGAAATTAATAATTTTGATTTAAAAAAACCGCCAGGTTTTTACCATGTCGGTTTTATTATATCAAAGTATCGCTATTTCTTGTCAGACTTCTCTTGTTTTGTCTTTGGGGCGGATTTCTCAGTTTTTGCCTTTGCCTTCTGCTGGTCGTCTTTTGGCTGATTTGGTTTTTTGTCTGCTATATGTTTCTTGGCTGCATCCTGTCTCATTTTGAATTTATCAACACGACCGGCGGTATCAACTAATTTCTCTTTTCCGGTGAAGAAAGGGTGGCATGCTGAGCAGATTTCAACTGAAATCTCTTTGTCTGTGGACCCAACCAAAAATTCTGCGCCACAAGCGCATTTGATCTTTGCATCGGAATTGTAATTTGGATGTGTGTCTTTTTTCATTTAATTTATGAATCTAAAAATATCTGATAACGAAACTAGATTAGCATAAATATATCCGCTGGTCAACAAATAGAGTTGAAAGAGTAAGGATTTTATGCTAGAGTTGTACTTGCATTAAAGATTTAAATAAATACGCACGTCTCTCTACAACATCCTTGCCCTGATTAATCAGGGTAACTGTGAGACGGAGGCAATAAGAAAGGATTAAAAGAATGACGAATTTACCTTCTCTTCGAGATTTGCTCGAAGCAGGCGTTCACTTTGGACACAAAACATCACGTTGGAACCCTCAGATGGAGGAGAATCTTTTTACTTCAAAATCTGGTGTTCACGTTATCAATTTAGAGAAAACTTCCGAGATGCTCGAAAAAGCAGCCAAGTTTCTAGCTGGAACCTCGGCAGAGGGCAAGACAATTTTGTTTGTTGGAACCAAGAAACAGGCGCAGGATATCGTGAAAAAAGAGGCGATAGCTTGTGGTATGCCTTATGTAACTGAGCGTTGGCTTGGTGGACTTCTTACAAACTTTGCAATAGTACGAAGAGCTTCGGAGAAGCTAAAAGATGCAAAAGAGAGAAAAGCGAGTGACGAGTACGAAAAATTATCGACCAGAGATAGCGTGAGGCTTGATAAGGAGATAGAAAAGAGAGAAACTTTGGTTGGTGGCTTGGTGAATATGATTAAGAAGCCGGATTTGATTATTTTGATTGGTTCTCAGGACGAGAAAAATGCACTTACAGAGAGTAAATATAGCAAAATCCCTGTAATTGCATTAGTTGATAGTAATTCTGATCCGAGAGGCATCACATACCCAATTCCTGCAAACGACGATGCTACCAAGTCCATAGAGCTTTTCGTCAAGTTGTTTTCCAAGATTGTTCTAGAGAATAAAAAGAAGATAGCAGTAAAGAAATAAAGGAAAACATCACTGCCGATTTTATTCATTGATTAGCATTGATAAAATATTAACCTAAAAAGCTAAAGCCTAAGAAGCTAATAGCCATTACAAAGTGAGGTATATATGACCAAGATAAGTGCAAAAGATATTGCAGCACTTCGAGCAAAAACTGACTTGCCGATGATGGAGGTAAAACAGGCCCTAGTTGAAGTGGGTGGAGATGAGAAAAAAGCGATTGAGGTTCTGAAGAAAAAAGGTTTGAAGAAGGTTGCCAAAAAATCTGGCAGAGAAACTTGCAATGGATTGGTGGAGAGCTACACTCATGACGGAAGAATCGGAGTAATTGTTGAAGTTAGTGCAGAAACTGATTTTGTGGCAAAAAACGATCAATTCAAAGAGTTTGTTCATAATTTAGCACTTCATGTTGCGGCATCAAATCCAAAGTATCTTTCAGAGAGTGATATTCCCAAAGCTGAACTAGACAAAGAGAAGAAGGGCTTTGCAGCTGAAGCCGAAAAAGAGGGTAAACCCGCAGAGATTGCAAAGAAAATTGCTGAAGGTAAGATGAAAAAGTATTTCGAAGAGGTCTGTCTTTTGAATCAGCCTTTTATAAAAGATGATAAAAAAACCATTTCCGATCTCTTGACTGAATTAGTGGCCAAGATCGGTGAAAATATAAAAATCGCTCGTTTTGTGCGATTTGAACTAGGTGATTAGACTTCAATAAACGGAGTATTGTTGATAGAATAAGATTGGTAGTAAATAATTAATGTAGCCTAAAATGACATTAAAAATTTTGAAAGAAGTTGATTCGAAAATGGAGATGGCCATTTTGAGACTGGAGGAGGAATTATCCAAGATACGAACAGGTAGAGCCCAGTCTTCTCTAGTTGAAAATATTACTGTTTCTTATTACGGATCAGAGGTGATGTTAAAGGAACTTGCCTCTATCTCTATTCCTGAGCCGACCTTGATTCAGATGTCTCCTTTTGATAAAAATTCTATCGGTGACATCGAAACTGCTATTCGAAATTCAGATTTGGGTCTATCCCCGATAAACGACGGAAACTTTATCCGCATTGTTTTACCTGCTTTGACAGAAGAGAGAAGAATTGAACTTTCAAAGAAGGTGAAAAGCACTGGAGAAGAAGCTAAGGTTTCACTTCGAAACATCCGAAAAGATGCATGGGGTCGGGTGCAAGCAGAGGAGAAGTCTGGCGCGGCGACGGAAGATGATAAATATCAAGCTGAAAAAGAATTGAACGAACTGATCGAGAAGATGAATAAGCAGGTAGACGAGCTAACTAAGAAAAAAGAAGAAGAAATAATGAAGCTGTAACAAATTATGATAACAACAATAATTACATTTTTGATAGTTTTGGGCATACTGGTTTTTGTTCATGAGCTGGGTCACTTTATCGCTGCAAAAAGAGCAGGAGTTGTTGTGGAAGAATTCTCAATATTTATTCCTCCAAGAATCTGGTCCAAAAAGGTCGGAGAGACTAGATACTCCATCAATCTGATTCCTTTCGGTGGATATGTGAAGATGCTAGGGGAGATGGATGAGAGCAAAAATCCACGTTCATACGGTAATCAAACACCTTTCAAGCGATTCATGATCTCAATTGCTGGAGTGTTGGTAAACATTGTGTTCGCTTGGGCTATTCTAACTGTCGGTTTTGCGGCAGGTATGCCCCCTTTAGTTTCAGATCCCGATTCACTTCCTGGTGAAAAAAATGTCAATGGCATTTTAGTTGTATTTGTAGAGGAGGGCTCGGTTGCTGAGAGCAGTGGATTTACGAAAGGTGATTTGATTTACTCAGCGACTTATAACGGAGAGACAAAAACCTTTGCTTCCGATCAGGAGCTAATTGATTACACTTCGTCTCATTTGGGTCAAGAGGTGGTTTTTGATGCTGAGATTGGCGGAGAAAGAAAAGATATTTCAACCACAATCTCTGAAAATAAAGAAGCTCCTTTGGGCATAGCTCCACTAGATAACCTGAAAGTGAAAATCCCCTGGTATCAAGCGCCATATGTTGCGTTTCGAGAAACATACATGATTTCAAAAGCAACGGTAGAAGTTTTGGGCGACCTCTTCGGGACTCTGTTCACAAAGGGCAAGATTGTTGAGGGTGTTGGGGGCCCAGTAGCCATATACTCATTTACCTCACTAGCAGTAGATATGGGATGGATGGTAGTTATCCAGTTTGTTGCACTACTCTCGATTGGTCTGGCTATGTTCAATATATTACCTTTCCCAGCTTTAGACGGAGGCAGGATATTGTTTATTGTACTGGAATCGATATTTGGCAAGAAAGTCATAAAAGAGAGCGTTGAAAACATAATTCATCTGGTCGGATTTGGCTTGCTGATAGTACTGTTTATATTGCTTACTTATAACGACATCTCAAGATTAATAAGATAATATTATGAAAAGATCGCAACTTCTAACAAAAACCTTAAAAGAAACTCCAGCTGATTCAGATTCTATAAATGCATCTTATTTAACACGTGGCGGATTTATCAAAAAAAATCTTGCGGGTGTATACGCATTTTTACCGCTTGGCATGAAGGTGTATCAAAAGATTGAGAAAATTGTGAGAGAAGAAATGAATAGAATGGATGGTCAAGAAATTTTGATGAATGTTTTACAATCCAAAGAGTTGTGGGACGAAACAGGTCGTTGGGATGAAGCGAAAGAGATGATGTATCAGTTTAAAGATAGCCGAGGTAAAGATGTGGGACTGGGTCCAACTCATGAAGAACAGGTGACGGACATTATTAGAAGTAATGTAAACTCATACAAAGATTTACCGGTTGCGGTTTATCAGATGCAGGTCAAGTTTAGAAATGAAGCTCGGGCCAAGTCTGGTCTTTTGCGCGGACGAGAATTTATGATGAAAGACCTATACAGTTTTCATGCCGACGAAGAAGATTTCAATAATTACTATGAAAGAGCAAAAGAGGCATACTTCAAAGTTTTTGAAAGGTGTGGACTTAAAAATGTAAAAATTGTTGAGGCAGATGGCGGAGTTTTCTCAAAATATTCACATGAATTTCAGCTATTAGTTGAGAGCGGTGAAGACACAGTATTTTACTGTGACAAGTGCGAATTTGCTCAAAATAAAGAGATCGCAAAAGTTAATGAAAACGACAAGTGCCCAAACTGTGATGGAAGTATTGTAAGAGCGAGCGCTATCGAGATTGGAAACATTTTTCCTCTAAAAAACAGATTTTCAAAAGATATGAAAGCAAATTTCAAAGATCAAAAAGGCGAAGAGCATCAGATTATAATGGGTTGTTACGGGCTTGGTCTTTCAAGGCTTGTGGGCGCGGTTGTCGAAGCTTTGCACGATGATCGAGGAATTATTTGGCCTGAATCAATTGCACCCTATAAAGTAAATTTAATCTCTCTAGATAAAGACGAAGAAGCGGAGAAGATATATAGGGAACTAACTGAAAAAGGTGTTGAAGTACTCTATGATGACAGAGAAGATGTTTCTGCTGGTGAAAAATTTGCAGATGCCGATCTTATTGGTTGTCCTTACAAAATTATCGTATCAGATAGATCTATCAAAGCTGGTGGCGCAGAGATCGCCAAGCGTGGCAGTAAAGAGTCGACTGTTGTCGCCGCGGGTGAGATTGAAAATAATTTGAGTTAGCTTTTTTTAGCAATACGTATCGCGGGGTAAGTATATTTTTTGATATGAAAAAGTTTAAAGCCGAAAAAGAAAATACCGGGGAGATATCCAAAAGCCCAGGAGTTTACCAATTTATCGATCAAAAATCGGAAGTTTTGTATGTGGGAAAAGCTAAGAACTTAAAAAATCGTATTAAATCGTATTTTGCTCGTGAGATAAACAGGGGAGCGGGAATCGACAATATGGTTTTGAATGCCGAATATATCAAGGTTGTAGAGTGTGATAGTGAGATTGAGGCGGTGTTGCTTGAGGCGGAGCTGATAAAGAAGCTTAAACCGAAATATAATATAAGACAGAAAGATGACAAATCATTTTCTTTGATTGAAATTACAAAAGAGGACTATCCAAAAGTGATAATTTCTCGTTTCAAAGAATTTGAAAGTCAAAAAAACAGGTCAGACTATTTCGGCCCGTATCCATCTGGAGATTCTCTGAAAAAATCTTTAAAATATCTGCGGAAAATATTTCCCTATATGGATTGCTCAAAACATAAGTACAATTCATACAAAAAGAAGGGGAGAGCTTGCTTGTATGGAGAGATTGGTATCTGTACAGCGCCCTGCGTTGATCAGATCAGTAGTATGGAATATAGAAAAAATATCAATTATTTAAAAACTTTTTTGCGAGGTGGCAAGAAACAGGTGATAGCGAAGTTAACGGCCGAGATGAAAGTATGTAGTAAGCAGAAAAAGTATGAGAAAGCGTCGAGTGTAAAGGGAAAACTGGATGCTCTAAATCATCTACAAGATGTTGCTATCGGTATCCGCGACGAGTTTTTGATAAGCGAGAACATTCTTTTTGAGAGAATCGAGTGTTTTGACATATCAAATATATCTGGTAAATACGCAGTGGGTGGGATGAGTGTGTTTATTAAAGGTAAAAAATCGCTTTCAGATTATAGAAAATTTAAAATCAAAACCGTGAGTGGCGTCAATGATCTTATGATGTTAAAAGAAGTATTCTCAAGAAGAATTAAAAATGATTGGCCAAAACCCGATCTGATTCTGATCGACGGGGGAGAGAACCAGCTTCGAACAATATGCGAAATAGTCAAAAATAAGAAGCTAGACATACCCGTAGTTTCAATTTCTAAGGGAGCAAAAAGAGATAGAAACGAATTTCATTTTTCCGATTCCCCTACTGCAAAGTATATTAAGAGTACCCCGAGTGTACAAAAAGTGCTAATCCAGGCTCGAGATGAAGCGCACAGATTTTCAATACAGTACTATAGAACGTTGCACAAAAAAGGTCTTTTCAACTAAGCTTGTTATTGTGGCCATATCTTTGTATAATTTAATTGATAAGAAAGGCAAAAAAATGGCAGAAAAAGAGAAAAAAATTGGTGTTGTCACCCACTATTTCGACAAGATCAAAGTTGCAATCGTTAAGTTCAGCGCTGGTTTCAAGCCAGGCGGAGAACTTGTTTTTCGAGGTGTTCGAGGCGAAAGCCATGAGCCCTTTGAGCTAGAACAGAACATCGTTTCGATGCAAAAAGATCACGCGGAAGTAGCTGAGGCCAAGAAGGGTGATGAGTTGGGCTTGAAAGTCGACGAAGTTGTCAAAGAGGGCGACGAAGTTTTTATAAAAGCTTAGGCTCAAGGTGAATAAAATTACTAAATTAGAATTTAGAATATTTTAAGTTGTAAAAGATGTGGAGGGTGGTATGAGACGTCCTATGGTGGTGGCTAATTGGAAGATGTACACAAGAGCATCTGATGCCTATATTCTTGCTACTACGATTCGAAATATGTTGGCTGATGTCGATGGAGTAGAGACGGTAATCTGTCCTCCGGCTGTTTGGTTGTCGGAGATTTCTGAGATAGTAAAACGAGATGGGAAAGTCAATGTTGGCGCTCAAAATATGTTCTATGAAAACGAAGGACCATATACTGGGGAGATATCTCCTCAGATGATTTGCGATATCGCTAAATATGTAATCGTTGGCCATTCCGAGAGAAGAGAACATTTTGGAGAGCATGATTTAGAGGTCAACGAAAAAGTTTTGGCGGCACTCAAGCATGGTTTGTCTCCGATAATATGTGTGGGGGAAAGAAAAAAGAGCGATTCGCCAGATCATGCTATAAAACAGTTAAAAGAAGCGCTGACTCATGTGCCGAAAAATAGATATAAAGATGTTGTAATTTGCTACGAGCCTAGCTGGGCCATATCAAAAGGAAAGGCAAACTCGGAAGCGGCTCCGGTTGATAGAGCTCTTCGAGCAATAGCTAAGATAAGAGAGATAGTTCTTCGGGAGAGCCCAATTTTATATGGTGGAAGTGTGGATGTGGATTCGGTATTAGATTTTGCTAAAAGACCTGAGATAGATGGAGTTTTGATTGGTAGCGCTTCGCTCCGAGCCTCTATTTTTGTGGAAATATGCAAGAGATGGGCTGATGCAAAAAATTTTAAAAACGATATTGTGCTAGAAGAGGAGAACAAATGATAAAAATTGCAATAAATGGTTTCGGAAGAATTGGAAGGGCAGTTGCTAAGATTGCGCTTGAATCTAGGAATGTAGATTTAGTGGCGGTAAATGATTTGGGTGATGTCGAAACTCTGGCGCATCTTTTGAAGTATGATTCAGTTTACAGAACTTATGATAAAGAAGTTGGTTTTGATGATTCACAGCTAATAATAAATAATAAAAAGATAAACTTTTTCTCTGAGCCAGATCCGAAAGATCTTCCTTGGGAAGCGCTAGAAGTTGATGTGGTGATAGAATCAACAGGGGTTTTTCGGACATCCGCAGATGCTCGTGGGCATATAGAGGCAGGAGCAAAGAAGGTTATAATATCTTCTCCAGCAAAGGATTCTAAAACTCCTACTTATGTTATGGGTTCAAACGCTAATAAATACAAGGACGAAAAAATCATTACTATGGCTTCCTGTACTACTAACTGCATAGCACCAGTCATGAAGATCTTGGAAGATACTTTTGGGATTGAGAAAGCTCTTATGACCACAATTCACTCCTATACCGCAGATCAGAACTTGGTAGATGGTCCTCACAAAGATCTGAGACGAGCTCGTGCTGCTGCAGTTAACATTGTTCCGACTACAACTGGTGCGGCGATAGCTACCTGCGAGACGATAAAATCACTATCAAATAAGTTTGATGGTATGGCGATAAGGGTTCCGTCTCCAGTTGTTTCTCTTTCTGACATTACTGTGCTTTTGAAGAAGAAAAGCGACATTGAAACCATTAATCAGGTTTTCGTTGATGCTGAGACATCAACCCATAAAGATATCTTGATCACTACTGACCAACCAGTTGTTTCTTCGGACTTAGTTCAAAATCCAGCTTCCTCTATTGTTGATCTTAGTTTGACTAATGTAGTTGATGGAGATTTAGTCAAGATTATCTCCTGGTATGACAACGAGTGGGGTTACTCTGCACGGATGGTAGATATGGCAGAGGCGATATCAAATAACAAAAAATAGTATGTGTTTAGCAATTCCTGGGAAAGTAAAAAAAGTTAAAGGAAATATTGCCTTTTTTAACTACAAAGGCAATGAGTATGAGTGTGAAGTCTCTTTAGCGGGTGAAATAAGAACTGGTGATTGGATTTTGATGCACGATGGAAGGGCTATGTCCAAGATAGAGGAGTCGGAGGCGAAAGAAAACTTGGAATTACTAAAAGAGCAAGAACAAAATCCAATTCATAGTTAATATTATGATTGAAGAAGATAAAATTGTAGAGATAAGGAGGGCCTATTATCCCCTGATTATTCGGATAATCTCCTTCTTTTTTATTATAGATTTAATCTACTTGATAGTAATAATTGCTTCATTTAATTCTCTGGGGCAAGATTACAACGTTTCCATCTTTGCTCTGATATTTCTTGTTGTGAAATTTATCATATTTATTATCTTTACTATAAAAATGACTGCTTCGTGGACTCTAGAGTATTATCATATCGAAGGTAATAATCTAATAAGATATAGGGGCTTCTATAATCCCCAGAAGACCATATTTAATCTAAAAAATCTATATTCGATTGATGCATTCTCTAGCTATTTGGGGAGAGTTTTAAAGTATGGCGACATAAAACTCACTGTCATGAACAATCAAGACAAAAAAGAAACAATAGAAATTAACGGGGTAGTAGAGCCCTTCAAGTATAGAAAGTATTTTCAAAAATATTTGAACTAGTGAGTTGCGCAGGTGATACAGGGGTCAAAGGCGCGGATGAGCATTTCAACAATTTCTGTTTGCTCATTCTTTTTTTTCCCTTTTAGGAGTGGGCTTAGATTTTTTATGTCGTATTCGAGGGCAGGCAGAAATTGAACTGTAGGAGTGATAATATCGCACTTGGTTATATAGCCATCTTTGTCAACTTCGTAGTGGTGGAATAGAGTTCCACGTGGTGCTTCGCAGGCAGAAGTTCCCTTTGACATTTTTTTTGGCTCTTTCACTTTTTCTTTTTTTAGCCCCTCGCGAAGAAAATAATCAACAATATTTTTTGATTCAAGCACAAAATGATAATTTTCTATGGCTTGGGCTAAAATATTTTCAAATGGATTGTCGAATTTATCTTTTATCTTCAACTTATCTATCAAACTAATTACCTCTTTGTTCAACTTATTTCGATTCATTGAATATCTAGCAATAGCTCCTACCATCATTGTTTTGCCTTGTAGGGTAGCGAATTTAGCTCTGTTGTAAGGAACAAGTTCTTCATAAACGTAGTTTGTATAGTTTTCTGCTTTGAATAAATCTCCAGCCGTAGTTTTTACATCTCCGCTGTAGTAAGCGTATTTTTTGGTGTCGAAAAGTGAGCTATAGATGATATCCCTTTTAATTTCCGGCAGAGATAGAGAGGCGAAGAAACGAACCGTTTCTTCGGCTGTTTCTGCGACCTGATCAAATTGTTCGGATATCTTTTCGAGTCCCTCGGAACTTGGTAATTTTTTGAAGCCTCCAACCACGTTTGAAATGGGGTGAACAGCCCGACCGCCGATAACTTCCACAATTAAATCAGCGTATTTTTTAAGTTCTACTGCTTTTGAAAATATTTCTGGATGATCTTTCTGAAGTTCAAAGCTTGAGCTTACTCCCATATAGTCTGGTGCGACTAAAAGATAGAGGTGAAGGGAGTGGCTTTGGATCATCTGTCCACACAGGAGCAATTCTCTTAGAGTCTCGGTTTGTTTTGAAGCACTGATGCCAACGGCAGTCTCCATAGCACGAGTTGAGGTTGTAGAGTGAATCACGGGGCATATTCCACAGATGCGGGAAGTAATAACTGGCGCCTGATAATATTTCCTACCTACTAGTATTTTTTCAACAAATCTTTCTCCCTCTAAACCCATAACCCTTGCTTTATCGACTCGCCCGTTTTTAAGATGAGTATAAAAAGATGCGTGTCCCTCTATTTTTGGTACGGCGTTATTTGCCATTTTTCCTTCCTTTCCACTCTTTTTGATATTCTCCGAATATTGATAACAAATTTTCTATTTCTCGCTCTTCAATTATTGGCTCCAGTATCTCAACCATTTTTTCGAAATTTGCTTGATCTATTGCTCCTCGGCAACCGAAACACATCTCTCCAGCATTTACGCAAACACTGTTGCAGCCGCCCCGAGTAATAGGCCCCAAACAAGCTTTGCCCTGTTTTAGCAAACATTCATTTCCATTTTGGCGACATTCAAAACAGACTGAGTGGTCTGGGAGCTTGAAAACTTTCCCCCAGTAGACATCCATAAGACATTTAAAAACTTCTTCCTGGTTAACTGGACAACCCGGTAAAACGTAATCTACTTTTACAACGTCGGCAACAGTTTTTACGTCTGCTTTATGAATAAATTTTTTCGGTAGCTTGTTTCTCTCTGATTGAATTCCGCCGAGGTGAGCACAGCTTCCCATGGTGATTAACACATCTGATTGTTTCCGAATCATATGCAAGTGATCTATCTCTTCTTTTGACTCCGGTGTTCCCTCGACAATAGCTACATCGTACGGTCCGGGTTCGTTGTTTGATTGAGCTAGGCGAAAGTTTTCAATATCGAAAAAGTTTAATAGGGAGTTAAACTTTTCATAATGTCTAAGAATTGCAAATTGACATCCCTCACAACAAGTAAGAGAGAAAATCGCTAGTGTTTTTTTATTTGTATTTACCATTATTTATTTAATTCTGTTTCTATTTTGTCCCATCGGAATATCGGTCCATCTTTACAGACATAGTATTTTCCAATATTACAGTGTTGGCAAAGACCAACCCCGCACTCCATTCTTCGTTCCATCGAAACGTATATATTCTTCTTGTCGATTTTCTTTGTGTTGCATATTACTTCGTTGCAAAAGGGGAACATGGTCTCCGGTCCACACATCAGAACCACGGTGTTTTTTGAATCGAGCTTATGATTTTTTATAAGTTCTGTTATCATACAATTCTTGCCCCACCAATTTTTATCACCCTTTTCAACTGCGACTTGCAGGTAATCAAGCTTTTTTTCCCAGGCCAAAAAATCATCATTAAAAAGTACGTGATATGGAGTTTTAAAACCGGCCAGAAGGGAGATTTTTTTAAACTCTTTTTTGTATTTCAAAAGTTCATAAATCAAAGGTCTGATGGGAACTATTCCCATGCCACCGACCAGCAGTAGAACATTTTTCCCAATCAAGTTTCCTATCGGCCAGCCGTTTCCGTATGGACCTCTAAGCTTTATATTTTCTCCTACTTGAAGTTTGGTCAAGGCGGCAGAAGTGCTTCCTTGGTCACGGATACATAAATTAAAAAATTCTTTATTGTTTGGATCTGAGCAGGGTGCAAAAGTTGCTTCTCCAAAGTGGGGAATTGCAACCTGAACAAACTGTCCCGGGGAGAAACTAAGATTTCCTGCGATAGTGTAGATAGCAGTATCGTCAGTTGCTTGTTTTTTGCTCGTGATTTTATAGCTCTTAAATTTTAATCCTTCACTATCCTTCATCGTTCTCCTTGTCGTCCAGGGCTTCCATTATGTTTTTCTGATTCAAGTTGGCAGGACAAGCTTTTATGCACCTACCACAACCGGTACAAAGTGGTGAGCCAAGCTCTAGCGGTCCGCGAACTAGTTTGTGGTGATACCAGTTGTACAGTCTGTCAACATTTTTTGGTCGAAGATCAACCCCGTTTTGAATCTCGGAAAACTCTTTATTAAAGCAGCTATCCCAACAAAATTTAGTTGTTGATTTTCCTTTAAGATCATTTTCGAAATTTTGGCGGAAACAGAAACATAAGGGGCAGACTGCTGTGCAGGAGCCACAGCCGAAACAATTGTTAGAAATGTGAGTCCAGAAGTCAAGGTGCTTATCTTTCTGCTCTACAGCAGTCCCGAGTTTGTCAGAGAATTTGTTGTTTGGCCTCTTTATCTTGCGTGGTTTGCTTTCTTTGGCTTTTTTAAGTGGAATTTTAGAAACAATCCTACTGCCCTTTTCGGAGCCAGTGAAGAGAGTAAATTTATCCTTGCTCTCTTTTTGTAAATAGAGGTCGTAATTTTGTATTTTTTGCCCATTAAAATATTCGCAGAAACAGTATTCATTTTGTTTGCATTCTGAAACCAGAACAAAGAGATTTTCTCTTTTAACTATTAAGTCTGATTTTTGAAACTGTTTATAAAAAATGCTTAAGGCGTTGTTATCACAGGGGTTAATGCCCAAAAGCGCAGTTTTCTCCATTTTTCGATCTTGAATGTCGAGATTGTTCGGAAATAGAATGCTCTTAAAAGAAATAGCACCGTTTTCTTGGACAAATCTTGCTTTTGAAGAGGATTCAAGTTTATCAAAAACTAGCTCATCCTCTTTTTTCTGA
>Ga0307992_1001080_pt1 | contig 16414 bp, 26 predicted proteins | sample EllFjometagen133_FD_203162 | JGI IMG/M metagenome (GOLD analysis project Ga0307992, IMG submission 203162) | Marine microbial communities from Ellis Fjord, Antarctic Ocean - #133 | ecosystem: Environmental > Aquatic > Marine > Unclassified | place: Southern Ocean | collected 2014-10-08
AATTTTTTCATTTTACTTCTCCTTTATTTTAAAATATGGTAGCCACAGATGGATTTGAACCAACGCTGTCTCGCTTTGTAAGAGCGACGCTCTACCCCTGAGCTATGCGGCTATGGTACTCGCGGATTGAGTTGAACCAACAACCAAAGCCTCATCAAGACTCTGCTCTACCAATTGAGCTACGCGAGTGTGTTTGAACCTCTGAACGGAGTCGAACCGCCAACAATGACTTTACAAAAGTCCCGCTCTACCATTGGAGCTACAGAGGCTTGGCGGAAGAGGTAGGTTTCGAACCCACGGAGCTTTTGACACCCAACTGCTTTCAAGGCAGCCACCTTAAGCCGCTCGGCCACTCTTCCAATTTAAAATTACACCCCATACCACCTGTGGTAAACAGATCTATGGCGATTGTTTACAACCTTAACCCAATCAGGAAAACCATTGATTGCATAATAAGAATTTATAAACATAGTTATTAATCTATTTGACCATTGAATATTCATTTCAAAAACTCCTTTAAACACTTTTTTGCTAATTCAAAATCAGCAATAACTTTTGAATAATTCTCACTTTTTACACCACCACCCCTCAACAAATAAGAAGGATGGTATGTTGGAACAAGTAATACATCATCATCATAGTAAATTATCTTACCACGTAATTTACCCATATACAAATTAGAATCTGCTAAATTTTGAGATGCATCAGCACCTAAACTTATAATGACATATGGTTTTATTAAACGGATCTGCTCATCCAAGAAAGGACGACAGGAATCTATCCACTTTTTAGATAGGGGTTTTCCTGCAGCTACAAAACATTTGACTAAATTAGTTATATACACATCGTTGTAGGTTAGATTTACTTCATTTAATATAATATCTAAAAGTTTTCCAGCTCTACCAACAAAAGGTATTCCAGCCAAATTTTCATCGTGGGCAGGAACCATCCCACATATCATTATCTTAGCTATTGGGTTTCCTTTATCAAATACCGGATTTATTCTCCCTTTATATAATTCACAAGCAGTACATTCTGCTGCTACATGCCTTACCTTTTCAAGCATAGTTATTTCCCTTTAAACCGTAATAAAACTCATTGATTATTACCTTACCTTTTTTATCCGATATTTAAGGCTGAAAAACAATGAGTCAATTATTCTTCTGTATCATACAATTCCAATCCTGGATTATTAATTGATTCATCAACTAATTTTTTGGTGGATTCAAAAACATCAGAACTATAAATTCTCTTTTCCTCTGCGGAAAGTTCAATATATTTTGGATACCACTTATTCATACTTGCTTTCGCTTTTTTTCCTGGTGTACAACCAAGAGATTTTGCTTTTCCATTTATGCAAGCCGCAATTTTTTTCTTAGTGGAAGCTGAAAAATTTGATCTGCCTAAATAAGCTTTAGCTGTAGCAACATGTTTACAATCATTTACAGGGAAACTTCTATTCGGCATTATTGTTATCGTACAAGTTTTTTATCATGTACTTCTACAGGTTCATTTCCCTGTAGTTCGGCATATATCTTCATCAACACAAATTCTTTTGATAATGGCTCATCATATCTAAATCTTATAGTTTTTATCCCATAATCATTACAAAGTTTTTCTTTTAATAGATCTCTCTTCCTAACTTTATCAACGGTTTCCCACCTACTTGTAAAACAAGGTTTAAAATGCTGTTCACCATCATATTCTATTGCTATATTACATGTGGGTAAAAAATAATCTAATCTAAATCGTCCTTTGGGTTTATTAACATTATAAAACCAATCAAAACTCTTCTCTTTTTCGACTATAAATACGCTCTCTAACCATTTTCCCAACCTCCTGGACATTTTAGAAGAAGGTCTGCCTAAATTTTTACCTCTACACTTTTTACAATGTACATAACAATTGATTGCGCTTGTTTTAACACTAAAAATTGTCCCACAAAAATCACATCTTTTTTCTATAGAATTTTGTTCTGTCTTGTGTTTTCCTTGACAGCTCTTGTGACAAAATTTAGTTCTGGTTCCCCTATCTCTGACATAAAAAACTTCATTGCAATTAAAGCAAACATGTTTAATTTTTTTATGACAATCTCCATAATTCTTCCATGTTGATGCTGGGCGCTCGTGGGAGTTATTATTGTTGGGACTCAAACTCCTATGCTCTACACGTTCCTTAGAATCTTTGCCCTCTAAGGCTTCGCTCGGGGTTGGCATCTTACCATTCATATGTAATATTTTATACAAAGTATAAACAGATATAGAGTATTCTTTACATATATCTTTAACTTTCTCACCATTTAGTTTACTGTTTATAACTTTATATTGAAATTCTTTATTATATGTCAAATAAGACATTCTCAGCGTTCTCCGAATTCACCCAGTTTTTCACTGCAGATCACTCTGCAAGGCGGCCCGTATATTAACCGCAAAATGTACCCTTACTCATTTTCTTTCTATCTTTTGTAGTTAATTTCTTACTCAGCTCGATGGCTTCATTAGCACGCTCGACCAAGCCTTTGAGTGTATTACTCTCACCCATAATGTTTAATCCCCCTCACTTATTTATCACTCTATTGACCTCTTTTTACCCCACGACCGCGTCCTTTATTAGAACCACCACCCTGACCATTTCTATTTCCACTACCGTCGCGAGCTCTTTTTGGTGTGGGTACTCCTTGATTAATTTTCTTTGGACCTTTACCATCTGGTCCTGTTCCATCTTTTCTTGGCATTAGATCACCACCTTTCTATTCATCGAATAAACTATAAAATATTTTTACAAATTTTTCTGGGGTTGCTTTATCAAACCAGCCAACTACTTTCCCATCATTATTTAAAACTATTCTAGCTGCTATACTCATATCAGCAATTGTTGGTAAAGTATCTTCATCTATAACACTATAACAATCAATAAAAACAAAATCAAATTTTTGTTTAGTTTCATACATATAAATAAGACCGTCTGCATTTAAAATAGTATGTCTCTTTTCAGGGTATATATCATATTTTAAAGAGTAATGCTCCGATTTAAGTTGTTTATAAACATCTACTACATCTTTATTTAATTCTACCGTAGTTAAACTTCTAACTCTAGGTAAAGATAATATATACTTAGATGCCACACCAAGACCCAAACCTATTTCTAAACATGCACCGCTCGGCCTATCACTTAATTGCCATACATAATCTGGAAGTTCACTTTCTAAAGCCCATAAATTATGTCCTGGTCCTATTTCTAAAAACAAATCATTGTTGAATTTATATACTTTAGCTTTGCCGCTTTCCGCAATTAATTCACCACCCTTAAAATAAATAAGACCGCTGTCCATATTCTATATCTCCTATTGTAAATGAGGTTAGATTAAACCTGCTCATCCTTAGATGGCATTGGTATAGCTTCTTCAAAATTAAATATCAATCGTATTTCAACACCCTCCGCTCTATTATTATCATAAACAGGTCCAGTTTCAAGTGTTTCTATAAGAACAGGTTTATATTTCCTACCAACCACCCCTTCCTTTGATATAGGTAAAAATACAGCTAAAAGAGCATTAACTTCACCAGTAACATAATTCATCCATTTAATAGCTCTTTCTTCTGGTGTTAATTCTTTTTGTTCAGAGGCTTCTTTATTTTTTTCCTTTGAATCAGTCATTGTGCTTCTCCTTATTTATTAAATTTTTTCAATTCCTTTTCCTGATCATAAATATCCGTTACTAATGTGCATAATTTTGTGCCCCAATCAGGATCATCCTCATTTAATTTTACTTCAATAACAAAATCTTCAATATCATGTGGTAATATTTTGTGTTTATCATTCTCATCTATAAAAACATGTCTGAGTTCATGAGAAATTAATCTAATTTTGTCTTTTTCGTTAGCTAATTCCCAAGCTTTCTTATCAACAATTAAAATATAATCATAACCACCGACTTCTACTTCATGTTTTGTAAAATATTTAACTTTATCATTCGCAATTTCAACTGAAGCTAAACACAACTTACCTTTGTTTACTCGTTTCTTTGTGTCAAACATTAATTTGATATTCAAATTAGCACACGTGTTAGGAAATCTTTCCTCTGCCACTTTAAGATATATCTCTACTAAACTTTCATTTGCATCTTCGTATCTCATATTCCTTCTCCTTTTTTAATTTCTTGTTTCATCAAAATATTTTTTTAATCTTCCTAAATCAGCAACCAACACCCTTGATTTTTTTATTTGTCTGGTGTTTTTATTACTTTTTTCTTTCTTCTTTGTTTTAACTTCACCCTCATGTCTACCTTTTTTATCATAACAAACTTGTCTATATCTATTACCTTTTAATCTTTGTGTAACAACCCTTCCACCACTGTTGACACAATTAAGAAAATCTTTTGGCATAACTTTTCTCCTCACCTTTTATTAATATAATCACTAATTTTGACTTGTCAAGTCTCTATTTCAGATAAAACAACCACATCAAATGGAATATATTTTGAGTGGTCTGGTAATAGACTTAACATTCTTTTTGCAGCAGGTACATTCCAAGAATGTACTATTATACTCGCGTAATTATTATCATTATTAGGATTATCTGCCAAATATTCAGCTACATCTAAACCGCAACCATTTACCTGACCAAGATCATGATCCAAAAACAAATAATCAAATGCTTCCTCGCTCAAATATTCAATAGCTGAATAAGCATTTTCTGTTACTATCACATCACAATCACAAAATTTTTCAATGAAAAAATTAACACGATAACTATCATCTTCTAAAACAAAAATTCTCATAATAACACTTTATTTAAATACTCTTATACTGTTTATCCCAATTAGTTATATCAGTAACTGTAAATATAACATCTTTTGATATATTTTCTTCATCAACTTGAGCAGAACTTAATAATACATTCATCAAAGTTCCATCTTTCTTTCGCCAAATTGTTCTAATATATCCATAACCATCTTTAGATAACCGATCATACATAACCTTACCTACACGACCATATTCCTCATCAGAACCATATAACATACGAACACTTTGTTTGTATAATTCTTTTTCATTATAACCAGTCAACTCTCTTAACTTTTTATTAGACCATTGTATAATTCTATTTTTAATGAGACCTATACCAGAAAGAGAAGCCTTAAAAATACTTCTTATTAATTTTTCTTTTTCTTTTTCCGATGAAATATCAGATACTAATGAAATAACACCAATAGGTTTTCCACTACAGTCATGAAGAACTGAATTATACCATTCACATATTATTATTCTTCCATCTTTAGTTACATTTTCACTAACAATATTTTCTGTGTGGTCCTCAGAAATATCTTTAATCACACATTCAAATTGATTTTTAGTTTGATCAGGAACAATAAGTTCATAAAAATTTTGCCCTAAAATTTCTTTCTTCTTCCAACCAAAAACTCTTTCAGCATTCCTATTCCATTCTGTAATATTACAACTGAGATCCCAACCGATGAAAGCAAGCGGGGCTGTGTCATGTATGGTACGATATTTTTCTTCACTTTTTCTTAACTTTTCAGATGCTTTAACACGCTTAGCTATATCCCTAAGAACACAAATAAAACCCAACAGATCACCATCATCATCTAATATAGGTGACCTAGTAAAATTAAACCAACCAGTTAATGCTGAATCTATATAAATATCACCTAAATTTATAGCACCATCAAACGTAGTATCTTTTTCAAAGTCATAATTTAACAAAGTACTAGTTGAAATATTTATACGACACAAACAGACATTTTTTTTATTAGTAAAAATGTCACAACAACTTTTATTTATAACACCATCTTCATCAACACCCAATCTTTTAGCTAATGCTTTATTTATAAATTTAATTTTATAATTTTGATTAACTATAAATATTAAATCTGGTACTGCGTTAAGCGCAAATTCCCATTGTTCAGCTCGGTCAATTAAATAACCATTTTCAGTTAATTTACCGGTCAATTCACGTAATTTATTTAAACCTATGTCAAAATTGTTCATGTTACCCCTGTGTGTGTTTTAAACCACTAATAATTATAGGTACTAACCATTTGACTAAATATAATATAGCACTAACCATTAAACCACCTAAACCACCCCACTTAGCCATTGTTATACGTAGTTTAATAACATCTTCTCTAAGTGGTGTTAATCCTTCTACTTTTATAACTTTTAATTCTTCTTTATATTCATTTTTTATTGTTAATAAATCTTCTTTTAATTCGTCTCTAACTTCTTTAACTGAGATATTATCTATGTTTTTACTAACAATATCCATAGCTCTAACCAAACGTTTTTCCATTTTATCCAGATCAGTATCAACCTCTTTGCGTAACGAACTAATTTCACTTCTTAAAAGTTCTTTGGTTTCAGAGGTATCTTTATAAGACTCGCTTTTTGCACATTGTAAATTTTCAGCAAGACGTTCTATGCTATTTAAAACATGATCAAACCACGCTTTTTTCAAACGTTCTGCCTCAAGCACATGCTCGTCTTTTAAAGAACTATTAAAAGTTTTATTCTTGTCATCTGGCATTATTTACCTTCTTACCACACATTGGACAAAAATTTGCAGATATCCCATATTGGTGGATTTGAGTATACCCCTTTTCATTAGTAAGTTCCATCCATGACAGCACCCACCCATAAGATGGGTGCCATTTGAATAAATCACGATTATTTTTCTTTAATGTTTTATAATCACTACAATCACAAAAATCTTCCATTAACTATTTCCTATTAATGTGTAAATCCACCACCTGCATATGGTAAGAAGTCATACTTACCACCAAACGATCTCCAACCTTCTGAAGGATAATTTCTTTGAGCTTCCATATTATCTGGTTGAGTAAGTTTAGTATCCATCACATCAAACTTTGGAAATGACACTAGATAAGAAATTTCTTTATCTCCAGTATCATCACTGGACATACCCATTTTAAACATCTCATCATTTCTAGTGTATTTCACAGTAGAACCTGCCTCTAATGGGTTATCATTTCTCTCAGCATCTTGGACTAAATCATGTAAACCAAACTCTGCTGCGCCTTCCATCTCACCTTTAGCTTCAAAACCATACTTAACTTTTGTATAATCTGTAGTACTTCTTCCCACAGCATCAGCTATCCACAGGGCACCAAAATAAGACATTTTCATGTCTAGGTCTCTGGTTTTTACAGGGTTACCATAAGTGGTACTATCAACTCCGGTATGTGGGATTTGAAAAAATTCATATTGTGCTTGATTGTCTGCCATAATACTTTTCCTCCTTGTCTAATTTGTACAGGATTTAATGTCCTGTATATATATTATATTACAAAAAATCAATTTTGTTAAATAATTATTTAATAAAATCAAATAATCTAACTTTAACACTGCTATTTTCTAGTAAATATAAGGAGGAATCATCATATGTAGTTAATTTAGTTACTACAAGTTCTTTTACACCAACCTGAATAATTTTATTTAAACACATTTTACAAGGAATTCCACAAGTCATATACATTGTTGTGTTTTCTGTGGAAATTCCTTCTTTTGCGCACATTAAAATAGTATTTTCTTCTGAATGAACAGCAATACACACATCTAAACCTTCACCTGACTTAAAACCTAATGCTTTCCTTGGACACACACCTTCTACTTTATTTAAATCCACCTTGTTCTTATATTTCTCAGCAAAAACATTGTCAATTTTCCAACGCTGATCACATCTTGGGATACCTGTTGCAGGACCATTATAACCAGATGCAATTATACATTTGTCTCTAACTAAAATAGCACCTATCCTTCTAGACAAACACTTAGAGTTTCTAGCTGTTTGTACACATATATTATAAAAATATTCATCCCAACTTTCAACAGGGGATTCATTTATATTATAACCTTCTAAACCCATTTCTTTTATTTTCTCTATCATGTTAGGCGTGACCATTTTTTCCGACACTTGAAATTTATATGCAGCTGCTTCTTTATATATATCTCTTTTAAATATAGGATTATGCATAACTTTAACTATAGAAACCACAACACGATCTGGTACAATTTCATGAAGTATTGTTTTTCTTATTTGTTCATAACACATTCTGTACGTGTATCTACAAATAGCACTTGTTTTTACTATGTTTGTTATACTATAAAGATCTTTTGTAGAATCAGGGTTTTCTTCTGCAAAATCAGCTATAATTTTTTCTGCACCATCTGTACTTAAATATTTAGTATGTTGTTCATAAAGACCGTCTAATATTAAATTCATATACTACTTCTCCCCATCATCTTTTTTTAATGAATATTCAATTATTTCATTAGCAATTATTGGTGACCACGAAACTTCTGTTGTAATTGAATTATCTTCATATTGTTTTAAAAAAACCCTTACGGTTTCTAAACAAATAGGGCATCTAACATCAACTACAATAACAGAATTTTTTTCTTGTGGCTTAACCATACATTTTCCTTTTACACCACAATCACATTCATAAATAATATTATTGTTTTCATTTTTTAATATTGTTATCATTTACTTTCACTTTCAACGCATTGTATTCTACTAAATCTATAACAAAACTATCTCTTAATACCCAATCACCATATCTATCTATGAGATTTCTTTTAAATTTATCAAGGTTTTTAGTATCCGGATTCGTAAACGTAATATAGAATTCCGGACCTGCCATAACCAATTTGTCAAAATTAGACCAAAATAAATTCCAATCAATTTCAGTCTTGGTGTTTCTGTAGTAATCTTCATCTGTAACTCCTTTAATGTTTACTGCATACAACGCATTAGGTCTTCTTAATTTACTTAGATCAGGATATATTTTTTCTGTTAATAACATATCACTATGAAATATAAATATAGGTGGTAAGATATCTAAAATCTTATGCCAATGTTCTATATATAGCGCGGGGCTTCCGCCCATCAGATGAAACACACCACAATGATGTTTGTTATATGCTCTTAAAAATTCTACCATAACAAGTTGGGTGGAGGTGTAATTTTTAAAGTGTCCTCTTACTCCATCAGAGGTTACATAACAATAAGGACAATTCAAATGACATCCATATAACTGAACCACAAATTGTGTTGCTATATTACCACGTGATTTCTCTAATCTCCAAGGACTAAGCCTATTAGCTAATATATAAGGAAACTTATCATATCCACCACCGCCACGATATGTATTACACACACGGAAATCTCCATATATGTCCTCTTTCCTAACATCTTTTAATTGTCTCCCTTGTATAGGACAAACTTTCCATTTATACATTACACCAACATTCCTCAATAAAATTACCACACACTTTACACATCCCGCAATCATCTTCTATAAAAAGTAATTCTAAATCTTTTTCGAATGTTCCACCATCATCACTAAAACGTGTGTTGGTAAAAATATATGGATTACCATTTAATATATGTCTTCCTATTTTCTGTGCCTCATCATGTGATAATATCAATGTAATCATTTTTCAACCCTTTTTTATTCTAAAAAATTTACGAAGCTTTCCTTTCCAAGACAATTTTATTTCTGTTCTAAAACTGATTGATTTGCCTTTATTTTTACTACACCACTCCGTAAAATTAAAATTCTTTTTAAAATTATCAAAATCCTCTTGCCAATCAAATGTTTTTCTAAGTACTAACGCCATTTTTTACTCCAGTTCACTATTTATATCTACATCTACATCTGGCCAATCACCGTCATAGTTTCTAAAAATTTCATATCTTACAGCGTTAGCCAATAATTCCATTGCTTCATTAAAAATTTCTACCAATTCAGAATACTCCATTTTATCCATATCCTTAGGATAAACTACATCATAACTTTTAATATGTTTTATACCATCTACCATAAAACTCCTCCTTTAATTATCTTCATCATCTTCACACTTCAAGATAACAAAACAAACTAAAATTATTGCAAAACCTATTATTGTGGTATAAAAAAAAGCGTCCGCCTCGCTCATTTTATTTCTTCTCCTTCATATATGTTACACCTTCCTAAATTTCTTTTCATCAGGTAAATCAGCTATTAATGCTTCCATATCAACAAGCTCCTCTAAAGAAAGACCTTCATTACATTTAATAAACATACGTGGATTATCCACTAAAGAACTCATGTTTATAACAACTTTAACCACATCATTTTCTGGTGTAACATAAATAGGAAGATTCCATATTTTTACATCTGATTCCCCTAAATCAAAAATATTTAGACTTTCAAAATCAATAGGGATTGTATCTAATGATTGTTCAGCAACAACAAACAATAACTATGCATAATTTTTACCTAAAATCAAAATTTTTTTGCTTGTTCTTCCAAATTTATCTCTTGGCGTAATTTCTTATAGGCATGCCTCAATGCTTTTTTTTTCGTTGTTTTCATCTATAAATTTACTCATAATATTCCTTCTCCTTTTTTTATTTATAAATCCGCCCTCGCTTTATATAATCTAGGGAACCTCATTAATCCTTTGGAACCATAATCCTGAAATTTAATCTCAACAATTTTTCCCATAAGTTCATCTATGTGTTCAGTATAATAATATCTAAACTTCAGATCATATCCTGAACCCACCTTACAAATCTTATCATTATATGTGTGCTGACGTACCCATAGTTTGGTTAATAAAGTCTTAGTTACCATAACCCCGTCTTCTATAACAGGGAAATCATCAAACAAGTAATCGACCACTGTACAGTCCGCAAGCTGTTCACCCTCATTACCCCCCTCTAAAGACTCTTTAAGCTTGAGAATCGCATCTGAGCGCTTAAAATCGTATAAAATATCAGGGTCTCTGAGCATAATACCTTCATACCCCTCGGCAAAAGCTTTGTCTAGTTCTTCATAGACATCTGCATCCTCAACCAGGTGTTGGTCAAGGGCTGTCACATATTTCATTCCGGCGACCATTTCTTGGGTTGCAACAGCCATTCCAGAATCGCTCTGAGTCAGAAATTTGGGCGCATAGCCCACAATAAAAACGTTATAATCAATATCGTATGCTGTACCCTGCTTAAAACCCATAACCATTCCCTGAACGTCTGCAAAAACTATTCCATGCTTATATGCTTCACCATCAACAAATGTATAACCTTGGTTTTTGTATAGAAGCTCAAGGTCATCTTTAATGTGATCTAAAGTTAGAATTTTCTTACCTTTGCGAGTAAAAAATTCCCACCCATCAACGTGTCTTAAAGCTATACACCTAATACCGTCTAACTTGTAAGAGCAAAGACGTGGTTTTTTAACAAAACTCTTTTTTAATTTAGATTTTTCATATGTGTTTGCAAGTTGCACCTCGAATTCTGGTACAATGTTTGGAAAGGTTTTCAATAAATTTTTAACACCAAGACCACATTTCCAATTCTTATCTAATGTGCCTAGCAATAAATCCTGAGAACCCACATTAAGTTCCTCAAGAATCCAAATAACTTTTTCTCTATTCTGTTTTGGAGACTTAGATTCTTCACAAAAATCAAGGACCTCCATAATTTTTCCAGGCATATCACTTAAACTTTTGTCACCTGGAACAGGTGTATCATTCTTAGTTAATTTTAAATTAAAAACTTTGAACGGGTTATAAGACATCTCAATAAGATATCTTAAGAAATCAGAGTCATAACTCTTTATAATGGCGCATTTCTCTGCTGGTTTAGATGTGGCTTTTATCTCACCTAACAAATTTGATAAATCTTTCATAATTACTTTTCCTCTACCTATAATATAATCATTATTTTCAATTTGTCAAGTCACCTTTCTAAATGATAACCTATGATATTCAGTGACACCATATTTTTTTATTGCATCAATATGTTTCTTAGTTAAATAACCCTTGTTAGTATCCCAAGAATAAATAGGAAACACATCATGAAGACCATACATTATTCTATCTCTCGTAACTTTAGCTAATATACTTGCTGCTGCTATAGATAATGATTTAGCATCACCTTTTATTACTTGTTCCTGCTCAATAGGTATCTTTAACAAAACAGTACCATCTACCAAAACATAATCACATAAATTTAAATCATTTACAGCTTTAATCATAGCAAGTTTAGTAGCTTCTAATATATTTATTTCATCTATGATATCGTTATTTATAATACCTACACCATAGTCACAAGTTTCTATTATCCTATCATACATTTTCTCTCTAACTTTTTCAGATAATTTTTTAGAATCATTTATTTTAGTTTCTAATAACTCGTCTATATATTCTCTTGGTATTCTAACAGCGGCTGCTGCTACCGGGCCGGCTCCCGGACCTCTACCTGCCTCATCTACTCCAGCTACAAAATTATATCCTCTACTAATTACATCTTCTTCTAAGAAATAACTAGGTTTATTTTTCTTCATCCCCATCCTCATTTTCACTACCTGTAGTAGTAAACCTACTTAAATCACCAGTTAAAGGATACTTTTCATTTCCATGGGGTTTATAGATTCTGGACTCTTTGGTTGGTTCAGTGTCTGTAGCTTGTTCTTTTAATTTAGCCTTAAGTTCTTTAAGCTGTTCCTTTCGTTCCTTTCTAATAAACTCTTTTTCTCTAAAACCAATTCTTTTAGTAGGAATAGGAACACCTTCTTTAACTTTACTTTCATCAAAAACATATTTATCACAACGTCTTTTCTTATTTAAAGACACACTAACCTTTTTAGTAGTACAAAAACTATTATACTGCGCCCTACATAATGAACAACTTACCTTTCTACCAACTTTCTTTTTAGCCATATCACCCTCCTTATCTCTTATGAACACCTAAATGTCTTATTAACTCCGTCCAATTATTAATTCTAACAAATTTACTAGCATCGTAAGAATCAGCATTCCATGGTCTGGTCATTAAAGCCAAACCTTTTGACCATCGTTTTTTATATCTATACATAGATTCAAGATGATCTTCGTGATCGTCTATATAAAAATCAAGATTTAATATTCTACCAAACTTTCCTTTCTCTTCACCATAACCAACATGATTTACACTTTCAAATGGTATTTTATATTTTCTTAACCATTTGGCTGTTTTATTTTCTTCACCGCGCTTTCTTGCTGTTATAAAATGAATTGAATGACCTTCTTTTCTTAATCTTCTAAGAAATGATGGTGCTTCTTCATAAGGTTTGGCTGTTGATTGAATATCTATATCACTGACTACTTCAATCGCGCGCATGGCAATTTTATTGCTAGCATCGTCATCATCATGGTATCTATTTTTTAATAAATCATATTTAACAAAATTATCTATAGTCCAATCTAAATCAAATTCTTCTTTTATATATTTCAATAGAATATCAGTTAAATTAGCTACTACCTCATCCAAGTCAAATCCTAATTTCATATTCCCCCCCCTATATGTCACAAGAACCAGCAGCACAGTTTAATATTTCCATATCTTTACTGGTTTCTTTCTTTTCTTTTAAATGTTTTTTTACATCGCTAACTGAAACTTTATTTAATATTTGGCCTTCTCTACTCTCATCAACATATACAGTAACTCCTTTTAAATCATAAATATACTCTAAAGTTAATGCACTTAATTCTTCAGTAGTTGTTCCCTTAGGTAAATTAATTGTCTTAGACAAAGCACCATCAACATATTTTTGAATTATTGATTGTGTTTCAAAATGATCAGCAGGTTTCAAATCATCAGTATCCACAAACCAATCTTTTATTTCATTTTCTTTATTATTAATTAAAGCTTCTTCATACAAAGGATGTACATACATTCTATCACTAATTTGATCAGATCTAATATATGCTTTTCTAAACAAAGGCTCAATACCAGAAGTGGCTTCTGGTAATAGACTTATGGTATTATGAGTTATAAACCCATTAGCCACATATGTATGTGTGTTTTCATTCACTTCAATATCGGACACATGTTTTTTTCCACATTTTTCTATAGTTTTTACATTATCCATAATTAAATTATTATCCACAAACCAATTTACAACGTTGGATTTTTTATCATAAATATATCTAGTAACATAATAGATTTCTCTATCATCAATTTTATATACCTCATTAAATAGACGTTCTTCATCTGGAAACACTAACACATGTTCAAAATTTCTTCCTTTATATTTATTATTAATAAAAGAATCTTCAACATTCATTAGTCTACATAATAATCTACTATAATATGTGGACAACTCTATTCTATATGTATCATAATTACTAGTTATAATTCTATCGTTCAAAATATTAGAATTTCCTTTAGTATTTTCCAATCTTTTATTGGAAACACATCCCACACCCAATAACATTAAGTGTAATTGAAAAGCTAATTTCTCAGATACTGTAGTAAATTTAATACTTTCCCTATTGACATTAAACCCACCATCTCCATAAAAAAACCCTTTAATAAAAGATAGAATTATATTTTTTCCAGCTTTCATAATTATATCAGGAATAAAAGCATTTTCTGCGCCTTTCTTTATGAGGTTATATTCATTGAACCAATCATATAATTTCTTGGAATTAACTTCTATAAGCTTACTATTCCCCTCACTATCTCTAACTATAGGATTTATATGAAAAGTATTATAAAAACATTTTTTTAAAAGATTAACTACATATTCTTCTTCATCCATATGAATTTTAAAATACAATCTACGACTATAATCCCCATCTACAGTCCACCAACCATCGGCAGTATAAAAACCTAATAACTCGGCAACATCAGGCCTTACCCATGTATTTTTGTCAAACAAAAAGTCTTTTTTTAATACGACATAATCATTACTAGTAATTTCTTCAAGTTTCTTCCATATATAACCATTACCATCAGTAATTACTCTTACTTTATGATCAAAAGTTCCCTCTATGTTATACCCCTTCGTTGTCGTTATCATCACAGTATCAGCCACACCTTGATCAAAAAAATTTTTGAAATGTGAATTACCAAAATCTGAAGATAATTTAATAGGATGTGTGTTATTTATATTATTATAATCTATTATTTTAATACACCCCCTATTACTTGGTATTAACGTATCATCCACTAAACAACCAGTTGGTGCCACTGCCATTAAACTAACATTTCTAATTCCATGTTTCTTTATAGACATTCTAGTTGCTGCAGGTAAGCTTCTAACGAAATGAGCTTTACTATAATTAACAGAATCAAATTTTGGGAATGCTCCTTTTTCAATAGCGAGTTCAATAGAAGCTTCATACACAGTATCTCTTATAAAACGCATTAGTTTTTCTATTTCATACACCGCTTCTTTCGAGCCGTATCTTAATTTCTTAGCGAAAAGATACTCTGCTAAGCCCATAACACCAATTCCTATACGTCTTCCATTATGAGCATTGATGTCTATTTCTTTTAAAACGTATTTATTTATATCTATAATATTATCAAGAAAACGAACGGCTAACTTGATAACATACTCCATTTTCTTCCAATTAGTTGTAGTTCTTCCTTTAACAAAGTTTGATAATACTATAGACCCTAAATCACAAACTCCGTAAGAACCTAACGGGACTTCACCGCAATTTCCTGATATTACTTGGGATAATTCAAAACAATGTTCTTCATCATGTACTGTGATGTCCCAAACATCCTCAAACAAATTAGTTCTTTCAACAGATATAATTTTAACAACATTCATTGCAGGTATTAATTTAAATTTTTTTATCCTTTCATTTAAAATATTTTGTTTTCTTCCATGTGTTAATTTGAATGTTTCATAAAAATGTAGAATGGAACTTTGTCTTGATATTGTAAGAGTATATTTATGATATGTCTTATCATATGTTTTTCCATTCGGAAAAGTTACACCTTTTTGAGCTGTATATTTAATAGATGATTGAATTCCATAAAATCCTAATAATTCAGCTACGTCGTACACCAACTTTTTACGTGATGAAATTAGTAATATTCTGCTATCCACACTACCATCAGAAGAGAATAACCCATCTATAAACCCCTTTCTAAACTCTTCGTTAGCGATATTCCATATAGCTTTGGGAATCCCAAATTCTTTTTTAGTAACACCAAAAGTTTCAAAAAAATTTATAAGCCTTTTATTTTGTATATTTGTTTCTTTGTTATTATTCCTGTCTTTAAACTCTCCAGTCCATCCCAACCTTCTTAATTTCTTCGTTAATATATCATGTACCCCATATTTTTGATCTTCTTCGGATACTATAAATCCTATCTGATTTGGGCGATCATTATTAGATATCCACCCATCACCAATATTCCACCCTATCAAAAAACCATCATCATAATCACCAATATCACCATACTTAAGAGATGTTTTTTTATTGGGTTGTGGTAAATAATCACCTTCTTGTAATTCATCTGTTCTTTTTTTATTAAAATCATTTAATGTATAATTCCACTTATCTTTTATTACTACAGGCCATTTATGTTCAGCGGTAGCAAAATA
>Ga0307992_1001082_pt1 | contig 16406 bp, 12 predicted proteins | sample EllFjometagen133_FD_203162 | JGI IMG/M metagenome (GOLD analysis project Ga0307992, IMG submission 203162) | Marine microbial communities from Ellis Fjord, Antarctic Ocean - #133 | ecosystem: Environmental > Aquatic > Marine > Unclassified | place: Southern Ocean | collected 2014-10-08
CTGCTTCCCAATACTCTGTTCTACCTTGATCAGATCTATACGGGGTAGCATCCATTATTTTAAAGTACTCATCTCTAGTTATGGGTACTGAAGGAGAACCACTTGCCTCTAATTTAAGAGTGACAACATAGTCTTCTTCAGTTAGTTCAGTCCCATATTCTATATAAAACTTTTCACCATCTCTATAATACACTATTTTGACTTCATCCCAAAAGAAACCCATTCCTAAACAATATCTACAATAATAATCTTTATCTGGTTCATCTGAAATTTTATCTCTACATGAACATCTAATAGGATCATTATTACTATCTCTACGCATTCTTCTTAGTAAACCTTCACGACCTTTAGCTATCTCTTGAGATGTACCATATAAGAGATCGTGCATAACTTTACGTAAGTTTATTTCAATACCATGAGAATTAGAGCTATATGGGTCTGGTCTGCTCATGAGTTATCTCCTAAAGGTTCTAAGGTTCTTACGACCATATAGATAGTCTTTAGTATTAGCAGCTGGATCTCCAACACCTGAGTTTGGATGCCACTGTCTGCCAACAATGATTCCATCTTCTGATTGAGAACCCTTTACGCCTGACATAGGTCTTAGACTTGTCCCAGGAGCTATGTCTCCACCTGTTTGTAAGACACGTTCCCACTCCTTAAGCTTCTTCTGTAGCTCAGTAGCTACCTGCTCTAGAGCCTTTAGGTTGCCTCCATGAGAGTAGGATAGGTCTCCTAGTTCCTTACTCATTTTACCGGAGAGAGACATGTCTCCCATTAATGCACGTATAAGTGTAAGTTCAGCAGAAGCTAAAGTATATTGTTTCTGTGCTAAAGGAAGGTATCTTGCATTAACAGAAGTAGTTTGGAATAAATTCATATTAGCATCTAAACTAGCTTCAAAGATTGCAAAGTTAATAACATCATCAGAAAGATCAGTTATGAAAGGTCCAATGTCTAATCGTACTTGTCTTGAAGATACATATAATGGGTTGTATCTGGTTGTGAAATAATAAGTGGTGTCCTCGCCGAGCACAGAACCTTCAGTACCAGCAATATTCTCGCTTAATTCAATATATACAATGTTATTCTCATATAATTTTGTAGTACCTACAGATCCACCACCAACAATAACAAAGTTAAATACTTCATCTAGAGATTCAAGATCTAAAGTAGCTTCCCATCTGTCGAAAGAAGAACCTAAATCTGCATCAGCTGGGATTGTAAAAGAATATGTATAATATCCTTCTGCTGTTCTCTCTACAGTATTACCTACAATCGCTTGTGGGCCTAATCCACCATCAGTTAGAGTTACATTGTATACCCATGCGTCACCAACAACAGCACCTAACTCTGGATTTTCTCCTGGAGGATAAATACTTAATGTTAAATCAGTTGGATCAGCTGGATCACCTGCTGCATCGACGAATACTGCCGTGAGTTCAATCAGATTCCCTCGTAATGCTGCGTTCCTACTCATTTTAATCACCCGCTATAATTTTTGGTTTGTTAATTATACCTGATTCCAATAGACCCTGCAACCAGCCCATTGTTCCAGGAGTTCCATAGTCATCCTTCAATGCATTCCATACCGCAGCTGAAATAGTAGCTGGATCTCCAGCTCCACCAGTATTTTGGAGAGCACCCATTGTTCCTGCTGTATCATGATCAACTGCAAGCTTCTCCCATACGGCTACTGCAACAGCATCAGAAGTAGAACCTTCCCAGCTTCCTGTTCCATGAGTGCCATCTAAAGATTCATCTATAACATAGACTCCTGTAGAGGCATCAGTACCTATAGACAAACCACCTGCAAGCTGCAAGATTCCACCTGTACAACTACTGTCTAAAGAAACTTTTCCATGTGTCCCTTTTATAACAGCAGAAGAAGGATAAGGAAGACCAGTTCCCATATTTATTATTGAAAAACTTCCAGCTATATTCAACTGTAAATAACGTCCCGCACCAATCATATCAAAGATAGGAGCCTTAATTGGATTATCAATGATAGTACAATCTACTGTTTGTATGTATGTCCCTGCATCTGACATACCAATACTTCCCATGAAACCAGTATTAGCACATGTAGCATGAAAACCTGTTACATCAGTAATAAGAGAGTTAGAGAAATCTGCGTTGCCAGAAGATACACCTGTATAAGTTATATGTTCGAGAATGCTATTGTTTATACTATAACCAGCTGGATTGACAATAATAGATTGAGCAACTCCTCCATTGCCAAAAATAGCAAAACTTTCTAAAGCCCTATCAAGAACAATAGTACCTTTAATCTTCAATGCCTTTATGTTTAAAGCAGTAGCAAGGGTATATGCATCAGCAAAATTATTAACAGGATAAGCAGGAGTGCCTAAAGGATAGTTAGTTCCAGCATAAGAGCTAGAAGTATCTAACCAGATCCAGCCTGCATAAGCTTGAGGAGAAGCTTGTAGTTGTCCATCTCTATTAACAATACATCCAGCTCCACTATTGTCTATAGTATTAACAACACCAGCTACACTTACAGTTCCACCAATACAAGAAGAATCAATAATAATATCACCAGAGATAAATTCTAATGTTAGAACAGCACCATAAGGGAAACCACTTTGAGCATTCTTCATAGTCCAAGTACCTGTGCAATTAATCATAGAGAAGATCTTAGCTGAACCGTTTAAATCTACTATGCCACCTTCAGCTGTTCCTCCAGCAACATTATCAAAAGTAGCAATTCCATATAGTGCCATTTGAGAATCTTTAAGTAGAACACAATTGGTATATATTCCATTTAGACCAAGATAAGCAGAGACAGTATGTCCATCTAACGTACAGTTTCTTACATCAACTTTACCGTTCTGTGTTCCTGACAATGTAAGATCTGAGATCAGACAACCGTTTACACTCATGCCATTTAAATTTAAAAAATCTAATTGGGCACTACCTCCAACTAATTGCTTGCCAGCAAAAGATTGATCTAAAGTAAAACTTCCAGTAAGAGAAAACTTTTCAATATCTAGAGCATCAGCAATAGTTCTAGCATCAGTGATATTATTTACAGGATTTGCTTTTGTGCCAATAGGATAAGTAGTTCCAGAAACACCATTATCATCATGTACATAAACAATACCTCCGAAAGCTAGACTCTTCAAAACGTCACCAGAAGAACCACCAGTAGTATGAAGATCTACATTCTCATCCCATACTGCATTAGCAATCTTATCTTTATTCATTAGGCCATCAGAGTCTACAGTGGCAGTACCTCTACTACTATCATCTAAAGTTCCAACGCCTCTAACTTCAACAGTACCAGCAGTAACAGTATTCTCAAGAATAAGCTCACCAGAAGATAAATCGATAGAAATATTAACGTCCTCATCTACTTCGCCGATAGTGATTGGCCCTGAATAATTTCTTGCTAGAACATTAGCAGTACTATAGCCCATAGAAATTTTAGCAGGTTTACCTTCAACATAACCAGACCAACAATCCAAAGCTTTTAGTGTCCCAGAGTAATTATCAGGCAATGATAATGTTCCTGTAAGTAAACATCTATTAGCAATAACATGTTGTGAACTAGGTATAGGACTGATAGCTCCAAGTTCATGGATATGAGAATCAGTAAAACCAATAACTCCAATAATGAAACCAGTACATTTAGCATGTTCCATTTGACATAATGCCAAAATAGATCCAACTTCAAAAGTAAAAGTAGAAGCTTGGAATCCAGAGCCAACAAATGTATAACCTACAACATATGTGCCATTAGGAAATGTATAGTCTCCTACAATATTGATAGTTTTAAAACCACGAGAAACAGCAATTGTTAGAGCATCAGTAATATTACTTACTGGATTCACAGGAGTACCTAAAGGGTATGTGGTTCCAGAAGTACCAGTAATAACATCAACCCATATGCCACCATTGTATGCAGCATATTCAATCTCAGTACCAATCTCACTAGCAACAGCTAAGGCAATAGTTGTATCACTCATAGCCTTATTGTAGATTGTAACACCGTTCCATGTACCAGTGACAATAGCAATACCATTCTCATCCATCAGAGCACCATTACCACCAACACTAACTGTACCAGAAGTAACAGTGGCAGAATTAAGAATAACGTTACCTGCCAAAAGTCCTATAGCTGCATAAGAAGAACCTGTAAGGTTTTCTATCCTAATATCACCAGAATAATTAGGCATAATTAAGTCTTGTCCAGAACCACCCATATTTACAATTGGAATAAAATCACTAATCTGGAAACAGTTTGCAACCATTGCGGCCAAACCACCACCAAGCACAATAGTTCCTTCTAGTCCACTATCATGTATATGTCCATTTATATAAGAAAGATTAGAAACAATACATTTAACTATCTCATTACCACCGTCTAATGTTCCAGTAACAGTTAGATCTCTAAAAACAGCATCATTAACAATTGCTGAACTAGATATAGTTGCAGTGTTATTAACGTTTGTCTGACCTTCAAAAACATTCTTTGTATAGTCTTGCCCTGAGTCTACAAGTACATCTCCAACACAGTAATAAACATTAAGACCTCTGTAGTCAGCTATCAGTTTAGCATCAATAAAGTTATCTACAGGAGATATTTTAGTTCCTTTTGGGAAGATAGTACCAGTAACACCATTAACTTGATCTACCCACACTCCTCCCTCAAAAGAAGCGAACTCAATTAGAGGAGTAGAGATAAGACCAGCAGAGTTCTGAGAACGAACTGACACCTGATTAACATTAACTTTATCACCAATATTAGAGTTAGCACCTGTAAGGTTTACAGCATATTGAGCATCTTCAAAAGTAATAGAATAAGGATCTAGAATTTCAACAACACGAGCAAAAGTAAGTCCACCAAGACTTACCTCTGTATTATGGGAATGAGTATCAGGGAAGGGCATGCCTTCAATACTAGCTTCAAGTGCTTTTAACTCAAAACGGAAAGCATTAATATCAAGTTCTCTAATCTCTGTAGGCACAGTCTGAACCAGAGTCATATCTGCACGTGGCACAAAGATAACACTAGTTCCCCAATCTATACTAATAGCCATTGAGCCCCCTAGTTATCTTCTAATTCTTTTACCTTTTGTTTTAAGATCTTCTTCTCTGTTTGTAGTTCCATAATCTGTGTTACTAATTGTTGTTCTTTCTCTGCACCTTGAGCAAGATAAGTTGTAACAATATTCTTTTGGATTTCTAAGCTATTTTGAGCATTTAGAGTTTGGGCTTTAAAAGACTCGACTTCTTTAGTGAGTCTTAAATTCTCTTTCTGTAATACTTCGCATGAAATATTAATTGATGCATGTAGACGTTTTAGTGCTTCTAGTTCTTGTATCGCTTGTATAGTCATATTATTCGTCCTTGATTAAAAAAGCTGTTGTAGTAAACCCTAAACTATTTGTCACTCCGACGATGCTGCCTGTCTTAAATAGCCCTCTATCAATTGCTGGCCCAGCAGAGACATCAACCGTAGTTGCTACTGATGTTTTGCCAACATTGTTAGTAACAAACACATACAGTGTACCATAAGACAAAGCTCCCATCACTAGATCAAAGTCTATTTGTAGATTGCTCCATGAATTTATAGTTTGAGAAACAAGTGTACCTGAACCATGTGTTGAATTATCTGAGAATTCTACTTTACCAGTTCCTTGTGTAGCTTCCATATTAGTGCCATCTAAAATAATATTAGTTTCAGCCAAATAGAATTCTTCATCATCTAAATTAACAATAGTTGGTGTGCGATATACTCGGATAGGATATGCCGTTGATACAAACCCTCGACTATTCGTAACAAATAAATACAAATCAACTTCATCTAATGCACCGATAGTGAGATCAAACTGAATAGAAGTATCGCTCCAAGTATCAATGCTCTGAGTAACTTTTGTTGCCGAAGCATAGACTGAGTTGTTACCCAACTCTACCTTGCCAGTACTTTGAGGTGACAGGAAGTTAGTTCCAGCCATTACAATATTTACCTCATTAGTCTCAAACAAGTCGTCTCCAGCCGATGTAATAGTTGGTGTCATTTGTACAGTTACGGAATAACCATCAGTTACATCAGAACTAGCATTAGTAACATAAAGCCATAAATCCTCTACTGTTAATGAACCAATAGTAAGATCAAACTGAATAGAGGTATCGCTCCAGGTATCAATACTTTGAGTAACTTTTGTTGCTGAAGCATAGACTGCGCTGTCTCCTAATTCTAGCTTTCCAGTACTTTGTGTAGCTTCAAAACCTGCTCCAGATACTACTATGTTAGTTTCTCCTAATGTAAAAACTTCATCGCCAGCATTTGTAATAAGGATACCAGCCTTAGACTCCTGGGTTCTTAATCTAAGATCTTCATCAGGAGAAACTTCTCCTTTGTCTACATCTGAACGTAGATATAAATCATAGCTTTCAGTAGGTGTTTCTTTAGGTAGGAGTTCATAATCAGTAACATCGAAAACATGAGGAGTGTTATCTTTCCATGCTCTTACACAATAGTTTGCATCATTGTCAGGTATATTCTCAAAGAGGTATGCACCTGTTGTAGCATGTGATGTTGTATAATCTACAAAGGAAAATGTATCTGTTGGTGTATTGTCTTTAAATAGAGCAAGCTTGCAGCTTCCTAAAACAACTCCAGCTTTATTATAAGTAATGCCTTCAACTTGGTAGTTATTAGAGTCAACTCCATACTCACGCCATGTACTGAAGGCCAGATCATTCGTATAATCATTATCATCACTGAATCTAATTCTTATCCATAGAGTTGTTGTGCTGATAGCGGAGAAATCAAAAGTATCTGAGACCCAAGCTTCACCAGAGGCACCTAAACCTGCAAGAGTTTCTAATATAGTCCAGTCTGTTGTCTCATTCGGAGAGGCCACTGTAGCATACTCTATATAGAATTCGGAGGTAACATTAACATACCTACTATACTGAATGTCGAGCTTAACATCCTGAGTAGCAGAATTAAATGATATATTACGTTTCATTGCCCACGTAGTAGAAAGTGCAGGACTAGATGATTCAGTATAAACATAACCTGATCGTCCTGTTGGGTTAGCTGCGGGACCAGTACTAGAAGAAGAAGTAGAGCCAGAACCTAAAGACCATTGTCCTGATGTGTTATCTCCTTGTAGTCCAGAATCAACATTACCAGCACGATCTGTGAAGGTAAAATGAGATTCAACTGTTGCATCGACTTCTAGATAATCTGTGGTATCAAATGCCATTATGTTATCACCGGAACCAATACATGATCAGTAGTATCAAAGACATTGTCAGTTCCGTCTTTCTTTGCTATTACAAAATACTTAGCGTCAGTATCTGAAACTGTAAAGCTATAAGCACCTGTTGTAGCGTGTGATAGTACGTAGCCTTCATAGGTAGGTACATCATCTGTCGCATTGTTTTTGAACAGATAGCAATCACAAGAGCCTAAAGCAGTTCCAGTTGAATCTTTTGTAATTCCAGCAATAGCAATAGTTATGTTTACAGTAACAGCATATCCTGACGATCTAGCAGCGGCACTGTTTGTGACATAAAGCCATAAACTCTCAACTTCTAGTGAACCGATAGTAAGATCAAATTGAATAGATGTATTAGCCCATGAATCAATGCTTTGAGTTACTAAGGTGGCAGAGCCATAGGTTGCACTATCTCCTAATTCTAATTTCCCTGTACTTTGTGGGGATAGAAAATCTGTACCAGTTACTACAATATTTGTTTCTCCTAATGCAAAATCTTCATCGCCAGCATTGGTTATTACTGGTCCTTCTGGTAATGCCTTAAAAGTTGCATGGGCTCCTGTCCACCCATTAGCTGCACTATATGTTAGACTAGCATTATAAGAACCAGAAGTTGTTAAAACTCTATCTATAAATGTAGTATATTCTCCATCATATCTTTCAGTAAATCCTGTTCCCATAGTAGAAGTACCTGAATTATAGAATGCAAAACCAGCTACAATTACTTCGCCAGCTTCTGCAACAGTTGAATTAGCGGTAGCAGCGCCTACTGCATCACCAGTTTCAGTATCATTACCAGCATCAAAAGGATCATCAGTATCCGCTCCAGAATATTGGATAACCTCTATTTCTTTATAGCTAGTAGAGCCGGAATAAGTTGCAGTAACTACATTACTAGCATTACCAGTAATATTTTTAGCATACCATATCTCAACAAACCCATCATCAGCTGTATAATAAGTACTACGCAATCCTGTCCAAGTATATGTATTCCCTGCGGTATCTGAAACCGAGCTAACAGTACCTGTAAACCATCCAACAACAAGAACAACCAATAAGTTGCCAGAAGTATGGTTGCCTGCTGCTGCTGCAATAGTAGTGCTAGCACCTGAAACATAAAGATGTGCTTCATTTACAAAAGCGATAGTCATTATTAATCCTCGTCTTTAACCATTAAGATAGTAATTACTATTCCTTCTTCAGTTAGAATAGCTTCAATTACAGCTGTCTTATATAAATCGGCCATTATAAAGTTCCCTTTCTAGCAACGCCTACAATAGGTTGATCAGTGGTATAACTCATTGTAGTATTTACCTCACCAAAAGCATCTGTTAACTCATTGACGATTCTTGCAGTCGCTATTATTGTACCAGTAGCAGGTGTAGTAGGTGTGCCAGCAACAGTGTAACTGTAGCTATTTGCACTAATATATGTAATCTGGTGTGCCCCATTATATTCATTCTGGGTAGCACCCTTAATAATTACATAAGTACTATCTAACATTCCGTGTGCAGTATGTGTAACTGTTGCTACAGTAGTTACTCTGGTTATCGTAATACTCTCACCTGCTGGCAAATCTCCACCAGTATCTGCTTGTAGAAGTACTCTTGCATTTTCCAACAGGTCTAAAGTTATGGCATCTTTAACAATAACTTTAATTGCAATTGTTTGTTGTACGTTTGTTTGACCATTCCCAGTACCCGTATCTCCAGCAGTGGCAGTTGTCGTACTGTCCTTAGTAACAGTTAAAGTATTTGATGCAGCATCATTATATACATTGCCTGATACGGTCACTCCTGTGAAATCTACTGTAGAGTTTGCTCCAGTATTATAGTGCACGTCTCCAATTATCGTTACTCCATCTAAGTCAAGTGCATGATTTATATAAACATCGCCATTGAAAATCCAATCATCAACAATAGTTCCATCTTCAATAGTTATATCTCCAGTAGTTTTAATAGTAGTAAAGAAGTTTATGCCAAGTGTTGTTCCAGCATCTATAGTAATAGTGCCATCACCAGTTTGGCTTACAGCGAATGCAGATGCAGCAGCACCATTTATAGTTAAATTAACTGCACCAAGATCTAAAAGAGCACCAGCAGCATTTATTAGTAGTCCACCTTGACTTGGGAATTGATCATCAAAATTATCAAAGGTCCAAGACTTACTTCTATCATATAGACGTTCCCCATTACTAATCAGTGTATAGGCATCAACTGTTGCTTTAGTTGTCTGTGTAATAGCATCATCTAAGATACCAGTAAATTGAACATTACTAGGAGCACGTAAAGTTTCAACTAGTAGATTGGGCATATACAAGTAACTTATAATAGCTTGAGTATAAGGAGTTGTTGTGGTTCCATTCGCCAAAGTTCTTAAGCCAGTTGTTGCTGTAGTTATAGTCCACCATGTAGCAGCATATTCATCCCAATCTCCATCAGTAACAGTTGTATCATCAGCAGTTGTATCAGTTGAATTCCAAATTACCCTCTTATAACTATCAGTAATTGTAGCAAGACTAAGATCTACAACAGAAGTTATTATAGGGTTCTGAAGAGTTAGTGTTGAACCAGGATCTGCTTCTTGAACATTAAGCATACTTGGCAACAACTCTACCTCATCTGCATCAAAACCAATAATAAGACCAGTTTCATCTTCGCCACCAGCTGACCAAACTAAAGTAGAAGTAACATCAGAGAAACCTACGTTTCTTGCAACAAAGGAACCATAAGAATGTTCCCAGTAGAATACATTATTCTTTGTAATGTTATTCATATTATTGATCATACCGATAGTTCCATATGGAGAAACACCAGCATCAACAATAGGAGTACCGCTTTGTCCTTGGAATAAGACATCTTTAATTATAGACTCGTCGCCTCTAATACGCATTCCAAAGTCACCATTAAAGGTACATCCTACTAACCTATGAATTGAATCTGCTGAATCAAATAAGCCCCACAACATACCAGTATCTTGAGTTCCGATAATTGATATCAAACTATTATATATATGTAGATCCCCAGCATCTCCATCAGTGTTGTTTGTCCATGATCTTGGATTCCAGGTTTCAGCTAGTTCTATTAGATGGATTCCATTAAAGACATCTCCATTTTCATTTATGTCGCCAAATCTAACAAAACCAGTAACAACAATATCAAAATATGTAGTGTTACAATGAAGGGTTACATTCTTATCATAAAGAAAAACATTAGCTGGAACAGTAATAGTAGCTGTTCCTGTTAGTTCATAGACGTTAGTAGCTACTTCAACAAACCCTGTACCAACAGCTTCAAGTAAAGTACTACTCATTGCCCATGCATCAGTAGCTACAGGAGATACCTCAGCAAAAGCTACACCAGTAGCATCATTGGTATAGTCAGCAAAGGGACTAACATTCCATGCATAATCTAAAGTAACAACAGTTGCAGAAGTATAACCCATTACTTTCCGCATTTGACCTCTAGCGTTTCCACCAGTCATAACAATACATCTACCAACATCGCCAGCAGCAAATCCACTAGAAGTGAAAGTGGTGCCCGACACTGAAGTTACTGTTCCTGTTTTATTGTTTGCAACTGTAACAGACATTGAAAGACTCCTTTATGAAGGGGATCACAAAAGAGGGGGATCAACCCCTCTCTTGCAATAAGAATAACTTAGGCGTCTGTGGTTCTAATGGCAGCTAAGGAACCACCAGCAGTACCTAATGTACCAGGAGATTCGAAAGTCTTAATTGGAGTACCGCCGCCATCACGAACACGAATCCAAAGATTTCTAGAAGTAAGATATACAGAAGTAAATGAAGCTGAAGCAGCACCAGCAATGTCGTCAATGTAACTAATCATAACTTCATTAGCAGCAGTTGCATCATTAGGGTCAGCCCATGATTCAGCTGTAACTGTGAATGTAGATCCAGTCCAAGAACTATATGCGATTCTACGAATACGTCCATCATCTAATGTAACTCGAAGAGTACCAGAAGCTGGAGTATCAGCAGGAATAGCTTCATCTACAACAACAGAAGTTTCAGAAGCTGCAACTAGAGTAGTTGTTAATGTCAATTGATCAAAGGCGAAATCATCACCAGTAGCTTTTGGACCAACTAGAACTCTGTCTTCTCCATTTACTAATCCAGAGACAGTAAATGTAACATTATTAGGTGGAATTTGAACAGTTCCGACTAGAGGAGTAATACTATCAGAAGCACTAAGGTTTGTATCTAATACACCAATACCATAAGCACCAATCAAACTACCAGTATAAGAACCTTGGAAAATCTTAGGAACTGTTCTAGGAGTAGGAGCGCCATCTACAGCAGCTGTAGCACTAGAAGTAAAGCCACGAATAGGTAGACTTGCAACTGGAGCTGAACCAGATGTTAATTGAATCCACATTGTTCCAGTAACACCATTGTCATCTAAAGCTAATAGGATACCTTCTCCTCCAGCCTTGTCGGTATTAAGAATAGTAGTATTAATAGTTGCTGTTACTGTCCCAGCAATAGCTTCTTCAATTACGTCTCCATCGAGCACAGCTGTAGTAATATCTTCAAGAGCAACAACCATATTAACAGTACCATTGTCATAGCTTACTCTACCAGCATTAATAATAACAGTAGCTCTTTTAAATACAACATAGTCACCAGCACTGAAAGTACCTCCAGCTAGTGCGTCATATGTAATATCTGTTCCCCAAAAAACAGTTTCTCTTTCTACAAACGGACCACTTGCTTCAGTATTGTAATCAAAAGAGTGAGTAATTCCTAAGAACAATTCACCATTAAGACCATCTACTGTTTTAATAGAAGTATTACCTGTAAGATCTTTTAGATACTCCCACATACCTTTTAGGCCGTCACCTGAAGTATCTGCACCATAGGTCCATTTTGAGTAATAGTCTTTAGATCCAGCACCATTAGAAAGATCGATTCCTTGGAATCCACCAGTAGGAGCATCAGCGTTACCACCACTATTAACAATATGTGTATATGCTTCTACTGTAACTTGAGATGTATCGTTCTGTGCGTCTGGAGTTGTACTAACAGCAGCCACGGACTCGCCAACACCTAATGTCACGTTGAAGAAATCATAAGTATCTCCCCAATGTCTAGCTTGAACTCTAATACGCTTGCCATCAATACTGGCTCCACCGTCACGAGACTTAACTAAACAACGCATAAGAACACCAGCAGTGGCATTCCCATTATATCCACCAGCAACTTGAGTTCCCCAGAAAGGAGAACCTGTATCATATAGAGCATTATCTTGAATAATCTGAAGCTGTGTAGATGTGTTATTAACAGCACCAAGAACCTTTAGTCCAGAATAAACTATATTCCCGCTATCTTGTGTAATTGATCCATCGTACAAATATTCAGCTGCATTGTCATCAATGTTATATGTTCCTAACAGAGTAATAATATTATCCGTTGAACGTTCGGATGGAGTTGTACTAGTGATATCAACAAGATCATCACCGGATGCCGCAGCATCATCAGCTAGATCTTGAAGAAACCTATGTAATTCTAGCACTGTATAGTGAGTAGTATTTGCACTATGACGAATATCTCCGTTAACTGCAACTGTGAAATCAGTAGCTATAGCCATGTGTCTTCGACCTCCTAAAAATCATTTTAACTAACCACACAAGTGCAACTAGTAGTATTTATATTATAGCATTTTATTCTTACTAGCTAATCTGTATAGTCAGAGTATTTCCATCTACACTAAGAATTTTTGCTATTTCTCCTTCATAAACGATGTCAGTATTATATGTATTTCCATTTACTGGCTCTGTCCAGATTCGAATATTAGCATCTGTAATTGTATCTTCGTCAAGGTCTTGATTAAATACTATAACAATTTCCTGAATACTATCAGGGTCTAAGTGAGTTGCTTGGTCTTTAGGTGTCATAGAGAGCACTTCTAAAGTTGTAGTTCCTGTTGCAATGCCAGAAGCAGAAGATTGAGAAGGAGGAATAAGAATAGAACCACTACCAGTAGTAAAGGTCCATTCATATGTATTTGCTAATTGAATAGCTGGAATACATACTATGCTCCATTGATCGCCAACAACGAAATTACCATCAGGATCGCATGTAATATACATACCATCATCTAGTTCTCTTCGGCCAGTAACCGTAACACCATTATAAGTGCTTAAGGGAGCAGTAGCATCCCACCATTGATAAACAGCATCTCCTGTTGATCCTCCAGAAATAATTTCAACAACAAAAGTCTTTTCAATTGTTCCTGTATATCCTCCACCAGAGTATATAGCTCCTGTTCCTGTTAGGGTTAGTGCTTGAGGATCGAATACAGTTTTAGTTTTAACACCAGAGTCAAAAGCATTATCAGGTGCTTCATCACCAGAAACTAAGACAGTATATTCTTTAGAGGGAGAGAGTGGGCCTTCAGGGGTGAAAGTGGCTACAGTATACCAAAGGTTTCCGACACCAGTATAGTCTGGTAGATCATCTGAAACAGGTGCTCCACTAGCATCTACTCTACTAAAACTGATAGAACCTTTTACAATGCCTCCATAATATGGAGAACTAAGAATATCTTCTTGACCCATAGCAGGTTCTTCGAATGGATTTAATACTCCACCGAAAAAGATACCATCATCTGGAGCATGTAAAAGAAATGTACCTGTATCAATAGAATCTTCATCCATTGCTTGATCAAAAGTAACAGTAATCTGATCTCCAATAGGAATACCTAAAGAGGTATTAGCTGGATAGACAGTAATAATACTTGGGACTGTAGCCATAATTTACTACTCCTCCTCTATATCAAACTCAAACTCAGAAGCTAAATCATTAAGTTCTGAGTCCTCATATGTTGGCATTGGGACATCTTTCCCATCATTGCCTAATGTCTGAACAAATGAATTTATAGACTTTTCAGACTTTTGTTTTCTTGCTAAAGCACGAAGATTTTTAATAAAGTCTTTATTTACTTTAAGCTCTCCATCTTCACAATTCGTCCATTCAACTTTATGTTCAGTAGTCATTTAAAACCCACCAATTGCTTCTTCAATAGAGTTAATAACTCCAGGTCTATTCTTGTCACTCTCTTCTTGCAATAAACAGGCATGTAAGATCATTAAACCTTCATCACCATGTAACTCTTTAAGTACTTTCTTAACTACATTGCCATTCTTATTTAGTAAGAGTTTAGCAGCATCAAAGTCAGCATCTGAAGGCTCAGAGTCTTCTTCTTCCTCTTCTTCATCACTTGAGGTAACAGAAACCATTTCGGGGAGATAATCGGTTTCATCTTCTTCTACATCTTCTGTACTAACTGCTAAGTCTCCTGAAACGAAACTAACAGATTTAATATCTCTTATTCTTGCTCCTTCTCCATCAAAAATCTTAATCTCACTAGCATTAACTGACCTGTTAATAATATCGATATACTCTTGTGACAGAGAATCTATATTAATAAAGTCACTTGTTGGATTTAATAAATCAAGTTTTACTGCTTTTGATAAGAACCAGAATGGTGACTCTAACAGTTTGATCCTGACAAGCCTCATTGGGAAACTCCTTGGTGAAAAAAGAAAAGGGAGGAGGAGACCGACCAGCTCCTTCTCCCTTCTCAAGCTACGTCATCTAGACGCTACGAACTTTTTAGAGACCACTAATGGCTGTTGAGCCATCAATTTCATCAATAGATCCAGCTGCTGAGATAGTTGCAGTTACAGGAAGTGCAATCTCGTTTGCTTTCACTGGTACATTACGTAGTACGCCTACTGCTAGACCATCTTCGTAAATAGCGAATGCATAACGTTCTTTTAGCTTAACCTTGATGATATCAGTGGACATGTCTTGCCATTGATCCATCATGACATCTTCATCTACAACGAGAGCACCTAGATTGGAACTATCGAAGATCATGATGTCACAAGTGTTATTAGTTACATCGAACGGAGCGAATGGGCTAACCAGAACTCTCAGTGGATGTGGGAAATAACTAGGAATAACTGGAGCAGAACTAAGGTTCTGATCAATTGCGGAAACTGCCGTTGGAGTTTCGCTTCCAGCATTACCTGAGGATGTATATGCGCCTGTTCCACCAGGAATACCTTGACCACCCTGTGAAGAGGAAGCCCATGGTAAACCAGATTTAGGTGCTGTATGAGGTTGGAACCAACTACCGCCGCCGCCACCTTTGATGATGGTTTGTAGTAGAGGATCGGCCATCCACATGCTCCACGTTAGTGGGTGCATTAAGATAGTGTCAGGGGTATAACCCTGCATCATAATATGAGCATATGCTTTTAAAAGATCTTCCATACGACAAGAACCGTTACCGGCACCTGTAATTGAACGACCTGTGCATGTACCATACATAGAACCTGTTGGAGTAATATTATCAAAGAGGGTAACGCCTAATCCTGAGATAAAGTTCATACCTTTTTGCTCTTTATGACGATCCATGGCTCTACGAGCAGCACGAATATGCATATTGATAATATCGAACTGAGAATACTTACGCATTTCTTCAGTGATTTTGAAAGCAAGACCTGTTTTACCCACGTTGATAGTGATACTTCCAGGTGCAACATTTAACTGTTGCTCAGGGAAGGCTTGTCCTTCAGCCAGGTCATAAGCAACTAGTGCTCCAATTGCTGGGAATGTAATGCGAGCTGCTGGTGTATATTGAATTCGATCCAATAGTCCAGGGATGATGAGCATAGGCTCAACAGGCTCACGAATAATGTCTTCTACTACTTTCGGCATCCAATAATTAGCGTTCGGTGTAGCCATAATATCGTCAAATGATAGTTGCTTTTGAGTTGCTGCGTTGAACCCATTGGAAAGCCACGTATCACGGAACAATTTATAAGCTTGTTTATCCTGCTTATTGTGGATGTCGCCGAAGGCTGCTTGGTAATCTAATCTACCCATTTTAAAGTCCTCCTATTCGACTTATCTGAAAATTAAGTTGACAATAATCATACGCTCAGCAGCGTTTGTGTACGTCAGTTGATCTGTTCGGCCACCAGTGGCTGTTCCAGGTGTTTGCATATTAGCAGCAGTTTGTCCTGCGTATGCTGTTTGTACTCTATCTAAATAATCTTTAGAATGACGACCTTCACCGAAGATTGTAGTACCAATTACTTGGCCAACAATACCCGTGA
>Ga0307992_1001083_pt1 | contig 16391 bp, 12 predicted proteins | sample EllFjometagen133_FD_203162 | JGI IMG/M metagenome (GOLD analysis project Ga0307992, IMG submission 203162) | Marine microbial communities from Ellis Fjord, Antarctic Ocean - #133 | ecosystem: Environmental > Aquatic > Marine > Unclassified | place: Southern Ocean | collected 2014-10-08
GCCTTGTCCACCCGTTTGAGTTTAATATTTATATCATTCTTTAAATAGGCATTATAGGAAGAAAACCCCTGCCTTTTCTCTTCAACCATTGTTGGTGCAGGCGGTTCCGGCACATTAGGCAAAGAAGATAGGTTATATTTCTCGTCTACCATTTCACCGGACATTACCTTTTGGGCCTGCAGGCTGAAATGTCTTGCGCTCTCATCATCACCTCTACTCATTGCCTCCAATGCCTTTTGAGAGAAATAATTTGCCGCACGCAGCCTATCAATCACTGATAATGACGATGTATCATACTTTCCCGCACTCATTGACTGCATTTCAAGTGAGCATACCCCGCCCTCGCATTTTACGTTTTGGCTGTCAAAAAGCCCCTGGCCCAAAGAATTCCCCGAACTAAATGTGTCCATCTCAGAGAACAATTCCTCGCCCTGCTTTTTTTTAGCTGCCGCTTGTGCCTGCTGTTGTGCCTTTTGCTTAGCCTGATATTCCTGCCATTTTTTTTGATTTTCTTGTTTCTCTAATTCAAGCGCCCTTGCATTAGCAGCATTATCTACAGGGGCCTGAGCAGGAGGATTAAATATGCTCTGAAACATAGTTCCAAAAAATTGCCCGGCTATGTCTTGGGAAAGATTACCAGTCCCGCCGTAGGCACCAGTACTCTGAGCGCCTGTTTGAACACATTTTGAATGCTTCCGCTCATAACCACCCCTTGAAGCCCAATAATTCCGGCATGCTTGCTCTGTGGCAAAATTGCCCCTGAGAGTATTCCCGCCAAGATGCAAAGTTTTGTTTGCCGCAGCATCATATTTTATTTGCCACTTGGCATAGGCAACACTCTCTAAAAAACAACTTATACCTAAAAAAACTATACAGCAAAACAATATCTTTTTTAACATTAATTGTTCTCCTTGTTATAGAAATTTTTCTTGTTATAGAAACTCTCCCTTACATTCAAAGCATATAATAAAAATTTTAACATATGTTTTATTATAACATATGTTAGCCTTTTAGATGATAAAAACAAACCTTTCGGTTTTTCACCTACCGCCTCATTAAACCTAAATTCCACCTACGCGGTGGAATAATGGGCTAAGTGAGTATATCCCAGGGCAAAAAAATACCCCTCTAAAAAAAGAGGGGTATTTTTAGCTGCATATTTTTATTAAGAGAAGAAATATCTCCACCAGATATAAAACCCGCTAATTACAAGCGCCTGTAGTGTAAATGATGCTCCGTAAGCAAGAAATTTACCGAAGCTTATATGATATTTATTGCGTTTGCTTATGCGCACCATGACAACATTTGCTAAGGCATCTATAATCGTAGCATTTCCTCCAAATCAAGCCCTTACGGCTAATCCCGATACCCAGAAAAAAATCCCCGCAGTTTTCCAGGCGCGCGTGGGATATAGCAAACCCAGACCCAATACCGGTAGTGCTCAGCTTTTCCCGCTCAAGCACTTCACTGACAACTTCATTTACTTTAATTCTGAACGAATCTACCGGCTGGCTTTAAAAAACCGCCTGCACCAGTTCTTTGATCGCCTGCTCTTTTGTCTGCGCTTTTAGATTATCAACAATAATACTTTTTTGTATATAGCGCCTAATGTCCCTACTCAATATCTCCAGATTTATTAACTGCGCTCCTATCCAAATGAGCTACTTCCAAATAAGGCAGCACGCAGATTATTCCTTCATCATCCATATTATGCAAATTGGTACAATTATCATTCTTGATTATCCGTATAAAATCATCGACTTCTTTTACACCTTTTACATATGTAATAAAAGCCATCTTATATACATTCATTGCTTGTCCACTGAAAGCCGTCATTCCGTATGTGCCGCCGACAAGTTTTGTCCCTATATAATTTCCTTCTAGGATACTTCCCTGGCTAAAGCCTTTTTCAACAGTTAACTTCTTTAATAGATCCAAATACTCACGATTATTATGCATAACGATAACTAACATAGCACTCTCCCTTAAATAAAATTTCAAAAGTTACAAAAAATAGTTTTAACTCTCAGGAATAGCGCTCTAGCGGTGGGGAATGAATAGAAAATGAAGATTGAATATAACTTATCAGTTGAGGCTGATAGTTATGCTGATTATAAGTTAAAAACTCATGAAGAGTATTATGAACCAAAAAACTAAGCAAAAGATATCCTGCTGTATGCATTAGCTGCCTGGACTCTACACCACGCAGCTCTGATTGCTCTAATTTTTGGCACTCCTTTTCCGAACGAGTTTGAGAAAGAAACTCGGCATTTTCAACAGGCATTGCCGTAATAAGCATTATCAAGCACAATACTGCTATTAAAAGTTTAGTAAAAATTATCTTCTTCATATCACATCTCTATATTGAAATTATTGTTTCTATCAAAAGCTAGCAGAAGACGCATTAACTCTTTTTCATTCTTTATGTCCATTAGCGTTTTTATCAGATTATCCTGCTGCAAGAATTTAGCAACTGTCGCAAGTATCTTAAGATGCCTTGATTCATTAAGCGCGCAAATCATTAAAAAAAGCCGTACTGCCTTTTTATCAGGCGCACCAAATTCCAGGGCCTTTTTGGTCCTTGCCACCACAATGCCTTCTTTTAAAAACAATCTCTTTCCGGGATTACGCGGATGAGGCAATGCTATAAAGTTCCCCACAGCGGTACTGAGCATATCCTCTCTTTTTTTTAACTCACTTAACAATTGCTCTTTATCTTTTGCTATTTCAGCTTTATAAGCAGTATCTACAAGATGCCTGAGCACAGTTTCTTTCTGGTTATTTTCAACATCAAGATCAATAATCTGCGAATTTATCATCCGTGAAAGAAAAATATTGTTATCATATTTTTCCGTTTCAGAGTTTTTATGCTCATCAATAGCCGCCGGGACATTTTGCTGTAAATATGCATCGATTGCTTTGCGGTGAAAGCGCCACTGATTGCCGACCTTAACTCCCGGGATATTCCTATTCTGAGCCATTTTAATAATCGTTTTTTCATTCAGCTTAATATATGCTGCTAATTCTTTTGTAGTCATTATAATATCAGCGCTCATGCTACTCCTTAAATTACTTATATTAACTTAAACTAACTTATTTTACCTTTGACAAGCATACCATACAAATCAAATCCTTGCAAATAAATATTTAGGATTCCTATTTCTTCTTTTTAAGCCTAAAAAACCCTTTTTTAAAAAAAGGGTTTCACTTGCAGGCTCTCATATAATTTATTTACATATCTATTTTAATTACATATTGTTACATAAATATCATCTTTCCTGTGGCCTTGATTTCTGGCCAAGATACCCTTCTCTTATTATCCGATATTCACCAGCTGCGATCTTAACAACTTATCTGCAGACAATTTTATCAATTTCCTCATTTACTGCATAAAGCGATAAAACCGGACTCAAATAACGCAGGCATTTAACTAAAATAATCGCGGTTCTTTTTCATACCCCGCGCCCTTTGTTTTTCATTTAAAGGAATGCCAAAAAACTGGTATATCCTTTCATCAAAAATAATATCACTAAAAACAACCGGCCTAACAAGTTGAACACCCTTAAGCTTTGTGCATCGGCTTAAGGCAACATATGTCTGTCCGTGAGCAAAGGCTCCTCTTCCCATATCTATGATCACATCTTCAAAATTTTGCCCCTGGCTTTTATGTATCGTCACCGCCCAAGCGAGCATCAACGGATACTGCTGAAAATATCCGACAACTTTTTCTTCAACCCTATTTTCTTCCTCATTAAAAGAATACTCTATTTTTTCCCATTTTTCCTTTTGCAGCCAAAAGCTTTCACCTTCAACGCAAACCTCTATTCTATCCTCATCAAGAGTAGCTACTTCAGCTAATGTTCCATTAACCCAACGCTTATCCCGATCATTTCTAAGCAGCATAATTTGAGCTCCTGCTTTTAACTTCAGACTCAAGTCAGTCGGATAAAGTTTTTCATCGAAAATGCCATTAATATAAGCCTGATAGCTAAACTCTGCCACATCTATTTTATGCAAACAATTTAAATTAATATCCGCAGCAGCTTTGTTAGTAGTTGTAAGCGTTATAATCCCCTTGACATCATGTTCAATATTTTTTATCACTCTTTGGTTTATTTTTAATAAGTCCTCTTCGTTACACTCATCAGTGCGGATCTTATTTAAAATATGGAGAAATTCATCATCTTTTTGGCGATAAACTTTCTTCAGTTCGCAAGTTAACAACTCACTTTTTCTCCAGACATCAGCACTAAAAAAATAGGGGCTCTTATATTTAGCCTCAATAACTTTTCTTTCCTGCATGCCTACCACGGGAGACAGCTGGAACAAATCGCCAAAAAGGATTATCTGTGCTCCGCCAAAAGCCAGATTATATTCTTCTCTGTTTATTCGAAGCGCATAATCAATTCCATCCATTATATCTGAGCGCAGCATTGACACCTCATCGATTACAACCGCATCAAGTTTTCTAATAACAAGGCTATTGCGAAGCCTTTTAATATGCTTCTCCTGTATCGCTTTGGGAGGAAACCTGAAAAAAGAATGGATTGTTTGGCCTCTCACTTTCACAGCCGCCACACCTGTCGGAGCTAAAACAACAATGTTTTTTTTGGTCTGCCTACGAAAATACTGCAAAAGGGTAGATTTACCGGTACCGGCCTTTCCGGTGACAAATAAATTCTTCTTTGAATTCTCCATTAAATCAAATGCCTTGCTAAATTCAGCATTGAACTCAAAATTAGCCGGAATATCTGTATCGGTTTGCAATAATGCCTTGTTTGCTTTTCTTTTCACAAGAGGGTTCCTTAATTTTTTATCATTGTGTATGCTTTTCCTGGATAAGGGATATCTATATTCTCTAAAAATTTGCACTCTACTCAACAGTCAGTTTATTCTAAAAATGCGCCAAAGTCTACTATATAGACCAAGTGCTCTTCAAATATCAACGAACCAGCCGTACATAAGGACAACTTCTCATACCTCTTTTCACCATGCAAGACAGCTATACAAAAAATTACCCCAGAGAAAAATCTGGGGATTATTTTTTTGGCTGCGCTGTTTTGTCGAACTCATCAATACATTTATACTTCAGTATTCCTTGATTTCCATTAAATTGACTGCCCAATGATTGCTTGAAAAAAGATATCATGGAAATTTAAGATCTGGAGCTTATTTGATCTTAGCTCTGCATTTCTCATGAGATCATCCAGTATTTTAAAAACACCCAATGCCTGCAATTCATCCCGGGCTGATATTTTATTGCTTTGGCAAATTTTTTTATTACAGTAGTTGCAAATTCAGAATCATTGTCTTTATATGCCAGAAAATATCCGGCAATAATGATAAATATTTATCCAACGAGGATGGACTGATCACACGCAGCATTTATTCCCGTCTTGCCAGCAGACAATATCTCCCCTCCTATTCTAGATTGAACTGGCGAAAAGCATTGCAGCACTTGACGAGAAATATGGGGTACGATTACATTGCATAAGCCGCATGAATTCTTCATTTTTTTCAGTTTCGGCGGATAAATTTTTCTTTTTTGATAATTTCTTTTCACTCTGATAAAAGAAATTGTTAACTCTCAGTATGCCCGGTAAAATAGTCTTATCTTGCGGTAGGGATTGCGATAAAATTTTTTCCGCGATAAGATCTGCTTGCTCCTCTACTGAATTGAATTGAAAGCGAACAATTAAAAAGCAAGCTAGCCAAAAACAATGCGCCCCCATCCCAAATAATAGCAGAAAAATATTCTTGGCCATAAATCCAACAACCAACAAAACCTTTGCGCTAATAAACGAAATATTTTCGATCAGGGTTGCAAGAATTAGTTCGGTTTTTTTATCTTGCCTGATTACATGTGCCAATTCATGCGCTATGGCTGCCCTAATTTCTGTTTCACTTTGGTGTAATAAGTATGGAGTAAGATACATTGTGTAAAAATCACCCTGATCTATTACTCCGGCCAAAATCCTGCGTCCCAAGAAAAATAAAATGTATTTTGGTAAAGGAACTTCACTTAGCTTAACAGAAACATTGATCGGTTTAGAGCCAAATCGCTGGGCCGATCTGATTGACTCTCGTAATATTTGTTCGATTTTATGTTCTTGTTCATATCCAGGTAACGATTGAACAATGTAAGTTTTTTCTTGATATAAAACATACGCAGCAACATTAAAATTACTTTGTGCTATTTGCAAAGAAGGCGAAAGCGTTGCTTTGGCGAGAGAATGTATGTTTTTCCTTTCTCTTTCTCCGGGGACATTCAACATTAAAATTGCCCAAATTAAAACACATGTAACAAATTTAAATATTTTGTTGTTTGTAGTCATCCCACATCCTTTGTCCATAAATACTCCTAAGAAAATCTCGGCACAATTGAGCAATTATCTTGTTTTAAATAGAACTTTGTATTGTCATTAATGAAGCTACTGTTATCTTCTGTAGATACAGGGCCTCTATGTTTTTTCTGTCTAAAATTACCGGAATTTCTGCGAAATTATTCAGGCTTTTTTGTATCAGAGAATAAGCCGCGCGAATCTCAGACGACCCCTGGGCTTTCTTTTCCCATCGAGACAACAACCCATCTTGCATCAAAATCGGCCGCATCACGCCTAAAGAATATTTTCGAGTTAATCCGAATGATTTAAAAAGCGCGCGATAGGAAAGCCTTATTTCTTTAGCATTAGCTAAATACTTCGCATCTACTCCGGCTAAATTTTTAAACCCTTTCTCTTTACTGAGTTCCAACACAGCCAGCAACAATGCCTTATCCGGAGAAATCCCGATTTTTTTAGTAAAATCATTGATTACTTTTTTCTTATTGCGAACACCGCCGATTTGAACAACCCGCGTCATTGCTGTCCCTTCAGTATCAAACCCTAATCTAAAAAAAATACCGGCTAAGGGATTATGACTATGCATTTCTTCCCCTAAAAGCATTTCAATCACAAAAGTACTGCTTGTTGCATATTCTCCAAATCTTAGGCCAATAAAATAATCCGTGCCTTTAATCTGTGCCTTAAAAACAGTTTTCCCGGTATTAAATCTTTTTGTAAATAAGGCTGTCATTAAACGCATATTTGTTACCGCATCAGCAAATTTCATAGCATCATCTGTTTCTAAAGATACCAGATAGCGAAAATTATAATTTAATATGTGGTTTCTTTTATAGCGCGTAATATACTCCCGCATAAAATCAAAAAAAACATACTCTTGTACGTCTTCAAAATTATTAATATTTTTTTCTATCCACGATAATAATGTGCTCAATGCCTTATCCTTGACCCCCCACCGCTTGGCAAATCGGGGAACCCAAAGAACAGCTTGTCGACAAACTTCAGAATTTCCCTGATATCTCATTACTAATAAATTTAAAAAAAGTTTTTTTAAAATTGTTGGGGGAATTATTAGCTGTTCTGTTCTATTACTAAAAAACCACCGCGTAAACTCTCTTTCTTCCTGGCGAGTAAACCTATATGCGCGTTTTAATAATTTTCCTTTGATTCTCTTAGATACCGCAAAAAATATTTCTAGATTCTGCCTTATATTGTCTTCACTGGACAATTCAACAAATGAACAAACTTGTTCCGAATCTTGGAACAATTGAGAAAAAGCACTGGTATGTATCTGTAATGCCGGAGAGAGCATTGCCGAAGAAAAACTATTTTCCGCGATACAATGCGAAGAAAAAAGCAGGATAAATGCCCCGGTCAACAACGCTGACAACGGTCTAAATGTAATATTATTAGATTTGAAATATTTCATTTTATCCCCAATAAAAATACAGTTTTGATTTAATCAATATATTCCTTACAAAATAAGTGTTAAGTATATCATAGGATGGAATGTTGTGCAAAGATAGAGGCGACTGCATAGTGTAAATAAATCTGCAAACTTTCATCAGGCATAGAAAACTTCATATTATTGGCATTTGCTTATGCTATAAGACTTTATACAGAAATCTGTTACAGCTTCAGGAGGCCATTCTGGGCAAAAAAATAACCCCTTAAAAAAGATAGGAATTTGATTGTTTCCTCTTTGCATTCAGTTTTAATAGTGTTAAAATCCTAAATTGCTTGCAGAAATAAGGATAGGTTTTGCTGCAATGATTTATGTAGAAAAAGAAAATCGTTAAATTGCGGACCAAGCGCTAAAAAAGCTGACCTTGCCCTAGAGTAGATTATATTACGGTATTCCCAAAAAACAGGATCCCAGCTAAAATCAGCATTCATATTGTTTTTCTGAATATGCCGCCAGGTTTCAGGCTCATCACGAAAAAGATCCATGGCTTCAAGCAATGCCTTAAACGCATTATCTGAGCTATACCCTTCAAATACAAAACCTAATCCATTGCCTGTTTTCCTGTCATAAGGAGCAATCGTATCTGCCAGCCCTTGTATTTTATGGGCAACGACAACCCCACCGCAACCGGCGGCATTCATTTGCACCAATCCGCAAGGTTCAAATCTTGAAGGCAGAGTAACAATATCCGCACCGCTGCAAATAAGTGCTTCAAGGTTTGTGCCGTCATCAAAGCTGCGGCCAAAAACAAAATTCATACTGATCTGATCGCGATATTTCTCATATTTCGGGTCTGTATTTATCATTTCTATCAATTCTCTAAATTGATTCTGCAAATGCCATCCTGTGGGATCTGTCTGATTAGCACTGCCAAGTGAAACAAATTGTCCGCCGCGTTCCAGAATATCCATAAGGATCGGCAGCAAAAGATCATATCCTTTTTGTCCTGTAAGCCTGCCGATAATCCCGATTATCGGTTTATGGGGGTTAACTTCAAGGCCAAGATTTTTTTGCAATCTCATCTTATTCTCTATTCGAGCATCCAGATGGCTGACATCAAAATTATAAGCTATCCCGGCATTGATCTCTGCCCGAAAATGTTCATTACCTCCATTTACAATACCCTTCCATCTGCCCTGCTCTTGCAGATATTGATACACTCCTTTGAGGTCATTTCTGATCCCACCGATAAAGTCCTGAGTCAAGACATCCTCAGCCATGCTCTGGCTAACAGTATTACTCATATCAGAAAACAGTAACCCTGCCTTAGAGAATGACCAAAAGCCATTTATTTCCAAGCCATCAAAACGGAAAAATCGATTTGCATCAAGCCCTGTTTTTGAAAAAGAATCCCTTGAGTCTTTCATATCGTAAACAGGATTATGCGAAGAATACACCAATAGTGTATTCTTAAACTGCTCAACCCCTTTTTCCTGGTAAAACGCCTTTACATATACAGGGATAAGTCCCGTCTGCCATTCATGGCAATGGATAATATCAGGGCGCATACCCAGATACCGAATTGCTTCGATCACGGCTTTGTCAAATACAATAAACCTCTCCAATATCTGACCTGAAAAAACCTCATCTTTACCAACATCAAAATAGGTATGATTTTCAATAAAATAAACCCGATATTTTACAATGTCCCCAGTTTCTGTATAAAAAAGATCAATACGTTCCTGCCGATACCCATTACTGGAATCAATCGGCACTGTAAAATATCCTACATAAGTAAGAAATTCTTTATTGATTCCTGACCACAGTGGCATAAAAACACTTGAAATATCACCCTGCTCAGCTGTCTCCCGCGGCAGATTCTTTAACACATCAGCAAGTCCGCCGCAACGAAAAAAATCAGATTCCTCAATAGTTGCATGCACAATTTGCCGCGGCCCCGGTGTATTAAGCAAAAGCGTTTGAAAACTTAAAGAAAGCTCTTGAAATACACTCTCTGCAGAATACATAGCTCCAAGAACTAGCCCTGCCTTCAGCGGTCTCATTTGCTGTATTATGCGCCCGGACTCTTGGGGATTAAGCGTATCAAGCATTATTGAGATAAATGAAACAGGCAATTTCTTCAAAACCTTCCATAGTCTATCACCAGAAAGCTCATTGAGAACCATCTGTGCCGCGTTTGTGGGAAGTTCATCTATTAATCGTCTGGCAATAACCAGCGGTTGATTTAAAGCAAGTTCTTTCTGAAAAATACTCTTCTTTATACTCTGGATAGATATTCCTCTCTGACCATCAGGGGAAAGCACATTTTTCAATGCTGTCTCTTCAATAGCAACCCGCGGTGATATGAAATTATCTGGCCCATGCTCAGAACCGCCATACAACATGCTAAGCGGCATTGACAAAGATATCCCTGTCAGCAAAATCAAGATCAACTTATTCTTAAACATAATCCTCATATATACCAATTCCCTTTTTTTAATAAATACAAAATAAAGCAGAATTATAGAAGATATCACAAAATCAAGAATAATACAAATTTAAATTCATATCGCTTCCCTTTGCCCCTTGCCCTTAAAACCTTTAACTACAGACATTTTAGAGATAAATAGCCGGCTGCATCACTGATTTTACTCATTACCATTAAAAGAATTAGATCTTTGCCTTGAACTCTCAAGAAATTGGGCAGTTTGGTCAAAGGCTATTGCTCTAAGAGTTTGCTATAACAAGACATATAAAAACCCCTAACTATTGTTAAATAATTAAGGGTTTTCTCATATCTCGAACTTGAATTCGAGCTTGATTATTGGCTGCGCTGTCTGGTAGACCTTATAACTATATCTCTCTTTTAGCCTTCCTTTACTACATGGCACATATCCTTAAAATCAATATAATTGCAGAAAGCGGAGATAAGTTATAAGAATTGATTTACTACTGCTTAACTTCTGGAGAAATTAAAGAGTCTTCTTCAGCTTCAGAATCTTCATAAATTTTTAATTCAAGTTTAACTGGCACAGTCCCTTTAATCGCCTGATTTTCTTGCATATCTGATATGCTTACTCTTTCAGCTTCAAGCCCCGCAGCAATAATAAAATCATGTACCACATTAGCACGCTGAGTCGCTAAAGCTTCTAGTACCTTTTTGTCTGGAGATCCATCACCAATCAGTTGACGCTTTACTTCTTCATTAATTTTCACAAAATCATAAGACCCCTCTTCAGATTTATACCCTTTCGTAATCTTCCAAAATCCCCTTCTGCCAAAACGCCTTTCATACAAACGCTCATATACCCAGTTATCCTGACGCTCAGACTCCTTACCTAAAATCTTAAATTCATTCTCAAATACTTCTGCTTTAATTGCTCTCCAATCAACCACAGAGTCATAGCACTTTTTTACTTTCATTGCAATATTTTTACGATCATTAAAAGCTTTTACTATCGACTTTAATTTTTCCTTTTCAATGTCTGCTAACTCTGCTTTTCCTGGGACAAAACCAATACTACCATAATCTTCAGTGCTGCTTCCTGATCCAACCATTGAAACTAATGCTGTGAAAGGTTTGGTAATAAGCTTAAAGAAGAAATTTTTCGCAACCTGCCCTGCTAGCTGAAAATAATGAAAATCCGGATTATTCATGTCCCCATCAACAGGTAAATTTATTTTAATTCGATTATTTGAATCCTCAAGTAACGCTAATACCATCCCAAAGGGAAGTGTTAGCGCATCTTTACTTTCAACTTTGTCTCCAAAATCAAAGCCCTTGACTAAAATCTTGTGTTTAGCATCAAGTTTATTATCTGCAACTCGATATTCCATAGTTACATCTAATTTTCCTTTTTTTGCCTTACGCCCTGTATATTTGCCAACATAAGGAGTCAAACCCTGTAAAACATAATCATTCAGCTTAAATACCATGTCAAAGACTAATGGCTTTGCAAATGGTTTTATAGTTGCTTCATCAGTTATTATTGCTTTTTCATCAAGTTGAGCTTTAAAAGAAATTTTAGCCTCGCTCTCAACACTTGTCGAAAACTCTATAATGCTCAATGTGATCCCGCTTAATTTCGTAATAAAAGGAGGATTCAATGATTTATCTGTGAAAAAAATTTCTCCGTCATTCATACTAATCAAATCTACTACAATTAAAGGTAGGGGCTTTGGCTGTACAATTTCTTGGGCAGCATCATATTTAGTCGAAGAAAATTTCCCATCATAAGAATCCTTCCCTTCAACAGAACTTTTACTCCTTTTAGGAGCAAGTTCTAATATATTAATTTTGCCATCATCTAAAAGCACAATATTGACTTTAATTCCACTTAGACCAAGTGATTCAACGTGGTATTTCTTTTTTAATAAACCTATGAAACTTACATCTATCCAAAACTTATCAAATCCAATCATAAGCTTATTATTACTATCTAATACTGAAAAATCCTTTACTTTTAATTTCCATAAAAACGGATTAAATGACACCGAACGTACTTTTACTTCATGTTTTATACACTTTACTGCCTGGCTTTTTATAATCCATGGACAGATTAAAGGAATAAAGCAAAGAGTCAATAATAAATAAAATGCAAAAACGCCTAAAATTATTTTAGCTAAGATTTTAAGTATTTTCTTGAAAAGATTCATAAGTATACTTTCTATTCAATTTCAATCTATATTGTATTAGTAAGTTACAATTTTACCGCCTAGTCTATAAATTGTCAATCAAACTTAAAATCAGACAGCTACTCTACACACCCCTTTTAATTCGCAAGGACTCCGCTTCGCTTGAACCAGTCGTGTAGCTACCCTTCACTCGGATTCGCCGAGACTGCGGTCCGCTCACTCCAGAGAAAAAAATCCTCATGGTTTCCCCTAATTCCTAGTGAATGATTTAAATCTTAACTCATAACCTTCCTAGTATCGCTAATATAACCATTTACTAAAACCGATTCCCGAATGCTTAATTTAGAGATAAAGAGATACCCTGAAGTGATTATTATTGATATTGTCGACACCATAGATTACTTACTCAGAAACAAGCCTATTATTGACATAGCAAGACATAAATGCAAGTCCTAACTATTTGATGTTTTTGTATATACAAAAACCCTGATAAGTAATGCCCAAAAGGGGACAAAGAAAACAGCTTGTTTCTTTAATATTGCTCGTTAAAGCTATCTTTGTTATAATACTTTTTATGATATCACAACTCACCATACAAAATATTGGACTGATAGATAAACTCACTATCGATTTTCGCCAGCACTTAAATATTCTGACCGGCGAAACCGGAGCAGGAAAATCCATTTTAATTGATGCCCTTCGCTTCGTTTTAGGAGAACGGGTAAATACCTCTTTAGTGCGCAATCCGAAGCTGCCCTGCACTGTAGAGGCTGTTTTTGAAATACAAAAAAAATCTATGTGTGAATATGATGCTTTTTTAGAATATTTTAACGAAGAAAACCAATTGATAATAAACCGCTCTTATCTTCCGGACAGCAGAAGCAGAATAAAAATAAATGGCTTTACCGTTACTTTAACACAGCTGAAAAAGCTTGGCGATAATCTTGTGGATTTTCACGGTCCGCATGACCATCAGCTTCTTTTTTCCGTCCAATCGCATATAAAAATACTTGACCGCTTAAGCAACATTGATACCTTAAAAGAATCTTATCTTAAAAACTATTATAAATACAGCGAACTCCTAAAAAAACAAATCGAATTAAAAGAAATGGCCGTTTCACGGGAAAAGGAGCTCGACACCCTTAAATATCAAATAAATGAGCTGAGTAGTGTTCCCCTCGATGAAGCAAAACATGAAGAACTTTTATCAGAACAAAAAAAGCTTAATAATCGCGAAAGAATATATGAAAATTTAAATTCTGTTATAGGCATGCTGGAAAATGAGGAGACTGGTATCAATGAAACCATACGCAAGGCATTTGGTCCGATGAAGAATCTCACTAACATTGATGAGAGTACCAAAAATTTCATGGAACAATTAAATACCCTGCAGGAAACCGCCGATGATCTTTTAAACAATTTAACCGCTTACCGCAACAGCCTTTGTTTTGATACTGAAACCACTCTGAACATTAATTCCAGCTGTGATATTTATTACTCCATAAAACGCAAATACGGGCCGACTTTAAAAGCTGCCTTCAAATTCTACGAAGAAGCAAAAGAAAAATATGAACTTATGTCGAATTTAGAACACAACACAGCGAGCCTGAACAAAGAAATCACTTTTCTCCAGGAAAAACTTAAAAAAACCGCCGATAAAATATCCAAACAGCGTAATAAAACAGCTTCCGCTCTTCAAAAAACTATAGAAAAAGAACTTAAAGCCCTTGGTATAAAGCAAGTAGAATTTGAATGCCGCGTTAAAAAAACGGCTTTAAACCAAGATGGCTGTGATTCTGTAGAATTTTATATAAGTCCCAATGCCGGCGAAAGCCTTAAACCTCTAGCTGATATAGTTTCTTCAGGAGAAGCCGCACGTGTAATGCTGGCGCTAAAAAAAGCCCTAATAGAAGTTGATCTTGTACCCGTACTTATATTCGATGAAATAGACGCACAAATAGGTGGCCGACTCGGCACCATAACCGGGCGCAAATTAAAAGAACTTTCTCTCGGCCGTCAGGTTATCCTCATCACACACCTGCCGCAAATAGCCAGTTTCGCCGACGCTCACTATAAAGTAGTAAAAAAGGTTATAGCCAACCGCACTATTACAACTATAGAGTATCTTGAAAATGAAATACGGGTTAAAGAACTTGCCGAAATGATGAGCGATGAAAAAGAAAGCCCCATCGCTATAAACCACGCCAGAGAAATGCTCGCTAAGGCAAGCGAATAAGGTTAAGAAATAACTTCCCCCATTGACTTTCGCTTTGCCGAACCAGTCGTGTCGCTCCTTCCGCTAACCCTTGTAAAACAGGGCCGTGCTCAGGGGTCTCACTCCCCAAAGGGGCTCTGCCCCTATGGGGCTCTCTTCGTTCGCTGTTACCCCGAATCTCCCCATACCCCTTTTGGTTCTCGTCCAAAAAAAGCAAAAAAACTGGCGCCCCGCATGGGTCGTTCATTATCTTCCGTTTGCCCTGGAAAAACAGGGCAGTACTCAGATATTCACTCCTTAGAGAAAAACCCTTATGGTTTTCCCCTAACGTCCTAAAAAACAGTCCTTGTCCCTTTCCTTCCGTTCTCCGAATCAATCAACGATAGGAGAAAACAATCTTTAACCTTAAAATCCTCTTGTAGTTCGTGTCCATTTCGGGCCAAAAAATACCCCCTTAAAAAAAGGGGGTATTTTTTGGCTTGCACTGAGCGGACAGAGCGATTCGAAGTAACTGCCCCGCATAGAATCGAACTTTTTATCTCTTTCTAATATAACGCATTTGATTTGTCTACGTTAAACCTTATTTTATTAACACATTCATTATTATTTTTATAATAGTATCTTTTTCCGCTGGCCGGCTGGCTGCAGCCATTAAGGTTAGGGCTACTAGAGCGTTATTATCTATTATCCTGTTGCCGTCTTTCTGAACAAGAATACCATTTTTCTGTAGAAAGCAAACAAACAGGGCTGCGGCTATTCGTTTATTTCCATCCACAAAACTATGATTTTTAACAACAAAATACAATAAATTCGCGGCTTTTTCTTCTACTGTTGGATACAGGTCTTTACCTTCAAAGGTCTGATAAATTGTCCCAATAGAGCTTTTAAAACTACTGTCTTTTTCTTGTCCCACTAAAGCGGAATCCTTAAACTTCTGCTTCATTGTTTCAATAATCTTTTTAGCATCTTCATACGTCAGCTCAAATTTAGAACGCTTTGTTCCCTTTGGCACAGAAAGCCGCTGGTGATCATAATCATCTAAAATATCCAATGCCCGGCTGTATTCCGTTATGACCTGAACCAGCCCTTTTGTTTCATCAGCAATGCCATCGAAAATAATAAGGTTGCCGATTAGTTTTATTGATTTCTGTAATTCCTGATACTTATGTTCTGCTATCTGTAATCGCTTCTCATTAATAGTATAGCCATCAACTAGGTGCTTTCTTAGTACATTGGTAGCCCAGATACGAAATTGTGTTCCTCTCTTAGAATTAACTCGATAACCAATTGAAATAATCATATCTAGATTGTAAAACTGCGTCTGATATATTTTGTTGTCCTTGGCAGTATGTGCAAATTTTGCACATACTGAATTACTGGATAACTCTATTGTTTTAAATATATTACTAATATGTTTTGTTATAACGCTACGCTCAGTATCAAATAACTCTGACATATGAGCCTGCGTCAGCCATACCGTATCTTTATCTAGTCGGACTTCAACTTTGTTTTTATAAACAATAACTTGGCCTTTTGAAATTTCTTTTAATTTCACAAATTTAACTCCTTATAAAAAATTACTCTCCCATATAAATATAATTTTATTATAACTCTATGCTCATGTTAAAGCAAAAACTATATCTCTGCCAAGGGGATCACCCTATGGACTCGAACTTTCTCCGATTTTTAAAGATAATAATGGGCATTCCTAGTAAATGATTTTTATTCCTATTTTATTATTGAAAATTCTTAAATATATTCATTTACTAAAAAGCGTTCCCTACATTGCGATTTA